>Ga0078972_1000342_pt1 | contig 193922 bp, 147 predicted proteins | sample YelNatPaOPGAMG01_FD_67568 | JGI IMG/M metagenome (GOLD analysis project Ga0078972, IMG submission 67568) | Hot spring thermophilic microbial communities from Obsidian Pool, Yellowstone National Park, USA - OP-RAMG-01 (SPADES assembly) (version 2) | ecosystem: Environmental > Aquatic > Thermal...
GTGAGAAATCCGCGTAGCCTGGCCTCGCCGGCACTGCGCGCTACAAGCCGTGCTTGCGGGCTACCACGACAATGAGCCACCACCATGCAGAGGCGACCTGCATCTTGTCGACGGATCAGGGATCAGCGCAGACCCTTTCACGTCATGCAGAAGTGTGCTAGCCTGAAAGCTGGGTTGTGGAGGCTTTATAGGCCCTCCGGCTCTGTGGGTTATGGCCTCAATTGTACCTTCGATACTGGCGGGGGACTTTGCTCGGCTTGGAGAGTCTCTGAAAGAGGTTCAGGCGCTGGGAGCCCCGGCTATCCATATCGACGTTATAGACGGCCATTTTCGACCGGAAATTTCCGTCGGTCAGCCCGTGGTTGAGAGCATCCGCAAGGCAACGCGGTTGAAGCTGGACGTACATCTCATGATTGAGCGCCCGGAGCGCTTCATTGAAGACTTTGTGAATGCCGGCGCCGATTCCCTGGCGTTCCACATTGAGGCGACCCGGAATGCCCTTCTCGCCCTCAGCATAACTCGCCGGTTGGGAACTCAAGCGGGTCTGGCGGTTGATGCTGCTACGCCGCTGGATGCCTGTCGCGAGTTGCTGGAAGAGGTAGATTTCGTGCTTCTGCAGGCGGGGGGATCATCCTACATGCAGCGATGCCTGCGGAGGGTTGCGGGCCTCGCGAGTGAGCGGGATCATCGCGGGTTGAGTTTTTCCATTGCGGCTGAAGGAGACTTCGGCGCCAGCGAGGCTGAGGAATTGCTTTCTGCCGGAGCAGACATCCTTGTGGTTGGTTCAGCCATCTTCCAAAGAAATGAGCGGGGAGAAGCCCTGCGCGCGTTAGTGCGTGCACAGAGCGGGAACTCTTCAATCACCGGGCAGGAATTAAAGCTGCGGATCCATTGAGCTGGGCTGGCCGCACATTTGGCGTTTGCGGTTGGATGCACAGAACAGGCAAGAGAAAGTGACCGATTATTACAGGAAGATCGTGACAGCACATACAAGCCGCGAGGGTTCAGAAAAAGGCGGGCGAACATCGGTCCGCGTCGAGGGTCCCTCAAAGCTGCCCGCGTGGCGACGCCGCGGCATTGGGTTGTGCCTCCTCGCGATGGCGGCAACGGTGTTCCCGGGGTGCTTCTTTTTCCATCACAGGAGGGCTGCTGATGATTTGCTTCCTGCCGGCCAGCAGCCTGACAAGGTTCTCTATCAGAAATCGATCGATGCAATTGCCCACGGTCGCTACGATATCGGGCGGTTGACCCTTCAGACGCTCCTCAATACCTATCCCGACAGCGAATATCTGGCCAAAGCCAAGCTGGCCATTGCAGACTCCTATTACGACCAGGGAGGAACGGCCGGCCTTACGGAAGCCGAAGCGGAGTACAAGGATTTCATAACCTTCTTCCCAACCGCCCCGGAAGCGCCGATGGCCCAGTATCGCGTTGCGATGTCACACTTCCGCCTGATGGGTAAGCCCGATCGTGACCTTACACAGACGCGACTCGCCGAAGCGGAGTTTAAGGAGTTCCTGCTCAAGTATCCTGACAGTCCGCTGATGCCGCGCGCCAAGGCCCGCCTGCGGGAAGTCCAGGAAGTATTGGCCCAGGGAGAGTATGAAGTTGCCCGCTTCTATTTTGAGAAGCATGCGAACCCAGCGGCGGAATCACGCTTCCTCGAGATCGTTAATAAGTACCCGTCATTCAGCAAGGCCGACAGGGCGTGCTGGTATCTGGCGCAGACCTATGATCGGTTGAAAAAACCGAATATGGCCGTGCCTTATTACGCCAGGATTCTGACCGATTATCCGTTGAGCCCTCTCACTCCTAAAGCCAGGCAGGAGCTTGCTGCGTTGCATCAGCCGATTCCTGAACCGACCAAAGCAACGCTGGCGCGCGCCCAGGCTGACGCTTTGCATGAAACTCGGCTGAGTCTGATGCAAAAAATCATGGGAACGTTCTCGAGCGCGCCGAACTTCAGCACGACCCGCCACGGTCCTGTTATCCTCAGCAACGAGTCCAATAACCCCGTAATGATGGCCAAGAACCCTCAAACCGGCGAAGCCTCGGAGAATTCAATTGCCGTTAAGCCCGTGGGTGATTCTGAACTGAAGAGCGGCAAGGCCGTTGACCCCGCCAATTCGGCGGATAACAAGACCGCCAATGTTTCCATAGAGAAGACGGATCAAAATTCCAGCGAAGACTCGAAGACGGCTGCCTTGCCGAAGAAGAAGAAATCAGGCGGCCCTCTGCACATGTTCAAGAGAGTCCTCAAACCCTTTTAACAGTGTGCTTACGGAGGACTTTTAGCTCTCCTCAAATCATTGGAGCTTCGACAGGAATTCCAACTGTGGCGCGTTGACCCCTTTACTCCTCAACGATATATTAAATTAACCTGAAGTTTGGCCGAGCGGCTTGTGTGCGGTGCGCTGCGGGCACCGGAGCGTTTTTTGCGTCTCTACAGAAAACTGCGGCTTATTGAGGTGTGAGTGAGCGTTCAAACAGAAATTCCCAAAGTATATTCGCCCGAATCCATTGAACCCTACTGGGCGCGCGTGTGGGTTGAGCGGAAACTCTACCGGCCGTCCGGGGACCTGGCCCGCCCGCGCTTCAGCCTCGTAATTCCGCCCCCGAACGTGACGGGTTCGCTCCACATCGGGCATATGCTCGAACATACGGAGATCGACATTCTGATGCGATGGCACCGCATGCGCGGCGAAGATGTGCTGTGGCTTCCGGGGACCGATCACGCCTCGATCGCGACGCAGATGATTGTGGAGCAGGAGATCGGGCGCGAGGCACTTCCTGACCTTGAGGGCCGATCTGCCGCGCTGGCTGCGTGGCGGCGCGAGGGCCAACGCCGACGGCTCGAAATGGGGCGCGAAAAATTCCTCGAGCGATGCTGGCAATGGAAGGAGCAGAGCGGCGGGAGGATCCGTCAGCAGATGGAGCGATTGGGCGCTTCCGTTGATTGGACGCGCGAGCGCTTCACGATGGATCCACAATACTCTCGGGCCGTGTTCGAAGTCTTTGCGCGCCTATACAAAGAAGGCTTGATCTATCGCGGTACGTACATCGTGAACTGGTGCCCCCGCTGCGGCACCGCTGTGAGCGACCTGGAAGTGGGGCATGAGGAGCGCGCCGGCAAACTCTGGTACATTCGTTATCCGTTTGAAGACGGCGGCGGATATATCACCGTCGCAACAACGCGTCCGGAAACCATGCTGGGCGATACAGCCGTGGCCGTAAATCCTTCCGATGAACGATACCAGAAAGCTGTTGGCCGCCGGCTTGTGCTCCCGTTGCTCAAACGCGTGATCCCAGTGATCGCGGACGAATTTGTTGATCCGAAGTTTGGCACCGGGGCTGTGAAAGTTACCCCCGCGCACGATCCGAATGACTATGGCATAGCTCAACGTCATAATCTGCCGAAGCTGAGAATTCTGGATGAAGAAGCGCGCATCACGGAGAATGGCGGCCCTTATAAAGGCATGGACCGTTACAAAGCCCGCGAGCAGGTCCTCGACGATCTTCGCGCCGGCGGCCTGCTGGAAAAAGAGGAAGAATACACCCTTAGCATCGGCGTTTGCAGCCGCTGCAAGACCGTGGTTGAACCGATTCTTTCTGAACAGTGGTTCATGAAGATGCAGCCGCTGGCGGAACCTGCGATCCGGGCCGTCGAGGATGGCCGCATCCGCATCGTTCCTGAAAACTATCGCAAGATCTATCTCGATTGGATGTACAACATTCATGACTGGTGCATTTCGCGCCAGCTCTGGTGGGGCCATCGAATTCCTGTATGGACCTGCGGGCAGTGCGGTGAAGTGATCGTATCGGAAGGACGTCCCGGTTCCTGTTCGAAGTGTGCTGCCGGCGACCTGCGGCCTGAAACTGATGTGCTGGACACCTGGTTCAGTTCGGCGCTGTGGCCTTTTGCGACGCTCGGATGGCCGGAAGATACAGAGGACCTGCGGCGCTACTATCCGACGGATCTGATGATCATGGGTTTTGACATCCTGTTTTTCTGGGGTGCGCGCATGATCATGATGGGCCTGAAATTCATGGATGAGGTTCCCTTTCGCGAGCTTTACATTCATGCGCTGGTGCGCGATGCCGAGCGCCAGAAGATGTCAAAGACCAAAGGCAACGTGATCGATCCGCTCGAAGTGACGGAAAAGTACGGCACAGACGCTGTGCGCTTTGCGCTGGCCATCAGCGCCGCTCCGGGCACGGACATCGCCTTCAGCAACGAAAAGATTGAATCCTACCGAGCCTTTGCCAACAAGATCTGGAACGCCGGGCGGTTTATCCTGATGAACCTCCAGAAGCTCGACGAAGATGCACGCAACCGCGTGGCTTCGGTGGTTGGTGCTGATTCGGAAAACGGGTTTGGGCCTCTGCCCACAGACCGGAAGCTTGATCTGGCGAACCGATGGATCTTTTCCCGCCTGGCAATTATCACTAAGGAAATCGAGGATGCGCTGGCGGATTACCGCTTCCACGAAGCTGCCTACAAGATCTACCACTTCTTCTGGCACGAATTCTGCGACTGGTACCTCGAGTGGGTTAAGCCCGAAATCACGCGGCCGCTAGGCCCGCAAGATTCGTGCAACGCCTGGGCAAACCTGCTGAGGGCTTTTGAATCATCGTTGCATCTTTTGCATCCCTTCATGCCCTTCATTACTGAAGAGCTATGGCATCGGCTGCCGAACCGCGAGCAGGAGATTTCGGTATCGTTGAGGCCCTTTACGCTGGTAGGATTGCAGGCGGCGGATCCCGAGGCGGAAAAGGACTTTGCGAGCATCCAAAATCTTGTGGTTGCCGCTCGCAATGCAAAAGCAGAGGCGGGATTGCAGAAAGAGAAAGTTGGCGTGCGGGCTGCGAGCGAGGATGCGGCGCTGTTGCAACTCTTCAGCATTCACAAAGAAACCATCCTGCGGCTTGCGGGCCTTGATGCTTTCGAGACAGTCTCCGGGCGCCTTGGAACCGGGGCTTATGTGACTTCAGCATTCGACCTCCAACTGGTTCACGAAAAGCACGTTGACCTGGGGGCCGAGCGTTCGCGCCTTGTCAAAGAGCGCGCCAGATTGGAAGAAGCTTTGGAACGGGTGAGAAAGCAATTGGAGAACCGGAATTTTACGGCCCGCGCGCCGCAAGACGTTGTTCGCGCTGCGGAGGAGCGCCGCGCCGAGCTTGAGATTCAGTTCCAAAAGGTCCTTGAGTCACTTGAGAGGCTGGGGTGAGGGCATGGCAATCGAGAACAAAGTCGGCACGCTTTCGCTGGACGAGATCGTTGCAGGTCTTCCGCTCCAGACGGTGCGCAAGATTGTTACTCGCGCTCTGTTTGAGGATCTCGGCGATGGCGATGTGACAACGCGCCTGACGGTTCCTGAAGCCAGCAAGGCGCGGGGAACGTTCTACGCCAAGCAATCCCTGGTGGTAGCCGGGCTCCCTGTTGCCGCGGAGGTCTTCCGCGCACTGGAACCGGATTGCAAATGGGAGAGCGCCCTATCAGATGGAGCGAACGTGGCTGCGGGCCAGTCCCTTGCCACCGTTGAGGGAAAGGCCGCCACGCTTCTTTCCGGTGAGCGCGTCGCTTTGAATTTCCTTCAACGAATGAGCGGCATTGCGACCCTTACGCGAAAGTTCAAAGATCAGCTTGACGGATTGAAGACGAAATTGCTCGACACCCGCAAGACCACGCCTGGCTTGCGGATTCTTGAAAAATACGCTGTCCGCATGGGCGGCGGATCAAATCACCGGATGGGTCTCGACGACGGCATTCTGATCAAGAACAATCATATTGCGGTGGCGGGGGGAGTTCGCACGGCCGTTGAACGTGCGAGGAAGGAACGGCCCGAGGGCATGCCGATAGAGGTGGAAGTCCGAGGGTTCGAGGAACTTCAAGAAGCGGTCGCAGCCGGAGCAGACGTTGCCCTGCTCGATAACATGACTCCACGCCAGGTGGCGGAGTGCGTCCGTTTGGTTCAAAGCCGGATGGAACTTGAGGTTTCAGGCGGCATCAGCCTGGAGAATATCCGGGAATACGCCAAAACGGGCGTGGACAGGATTTCCGTTGGCGCGTTGACCCACTCCGCCCCTGCCGTTGACATCAATTTTCTTATCGAGCCTTTATAATTTTGCGGCGCCTTTGCGTTTTTGCGTGAGAGCCTTACTTCAGATAACGCTCGCAAAGGCTCGGACTCGCAGAAAAGCGGGGACGCATGATCGCCGGAGTCACGGATCACAAGATCGACCGCCTGGTCCATCTGCTGGTCAAGAACGCCACAGTGGTCGTTCCCGGGCCTAAAATAGCCGAAGAGATAGGAGTTTCACGGACCACCGTATGGGAGTGGATTGAAAAGCTGCGGGCGCTTGGCGTCGCCATCAAGGGGCATCCAAGATATGGCTACCAGCTTGAGCGCCTTCCAGACATCCTGGCGCCCAGCCTGATCCGGTCTGAGTTGCCGCACGGTGAAATCGGGCACAAGATCATTCATCTGTTCCGTACAGAATCGACCAACTCCGTGGCGTTGCAACTGGACGCACAAAGCGGACCGCACGGCACAGTTGTCATCGCGGAGGAACAGACGGCGGGTCGGGGGCGGCTGGGCAGGACCTGGTATTCTGAAAAATCGAGCGGCATCTATTGTTCAATTGTTTTGCGGCCGCCGTTGTCGCCGGCGGTTGCGCCCATTTTGACGCTTCTGGCCGGCGTTGCCGCACATCACGCGGTTGAGGCGGTCACAGGGTTAAAAGCGGACATCCGCTGGCCCAACGACCTGCTCGTCAACGGCAAGAAGGTGTGCGGCATTCTGACAGAAATGAAAGCGGAGATGGACCGCCTTCACATGGTCGTGCTTGGCATCGGCATCAATGTGAATCACAACTCGATGCCGGAAGAACTCCGCGAGATTGCGACATCTCTTGCTCTTGAGGGCGGGCGGAAGTATTCCCGGCTGCAACTTCTTGTCGAATTGCTTCGCGGTGTGGAACGTTACTATCATATGCTTCTCGAGCAAGGTCCTTCGGCGATCGTGCGGGAATGGTCAGCTGCATCCACGTATGCGGAAGGCAAGCGTGTCAGGGTAAAATCCGGCGGGCTTGAGTATTCCGGCGTTACCGCGGGATTGGAACCGAGCGGCGCCTTAAAGATTATTCGTGACGACGGCAAGCGGGAGTTGCTGGTGGCAGGGGAAATTACTGAGTTGAGATGACTCCCAGCCGGCAGATTCCCTTGGCGGGAGTTCGGAGCGCAGGCAAAAATGCTTCTTGTTATTGACGTGGGCAACACGAATACGAGTCTGGGAGTTTTCAAAGGCCGAGACCTGGTCGCGCAGTGGCGGCTTTCCACCAATCGGGAGCAGACGGCAGATGAATACGGCATCCTCAGCCGGAACCTTTTCACGCTCGAGGGAATCCAGCCCAGCCAGATTGACGCCATGATGGTTTCGAGCGTCGTGCCCACGCTCAATCCCGTGATTGAGGAAATGGCGGAACGTTACTTTCAAGTCAAGCCGCACTTTCTTGGACCCGGGACACGGACAGGAATGGCCATTCACTATGACAATCCATCGGAAGTGGGCGCCGACCGGATTGCCGACAGCGTGGCAGCGTTCGAAAAATACGGTGGCCCGTGCATCGTCGTGGATTTTGGCACGGCGATCACGTTTGATGCGGTGTCGGAGAAGGGTGAGTATTTGGGAGGTGTGATTGCGCCGGGAATCGGCATTTCAGCCGAGGCGCTGTTTGCGCGCGCGGCTCGCCTCCACCGGGTTGAGATCCGCGAGCCGGAACAGATTATCGGGACAAATACCGTGGCGAGTATGCAAGCCGGCCTTTTCTATGGTTCGGTCGGCCTGGTTGACGGCGTCCTCGACCGCATGTGCGCCGTGCTGGGGCCAAAAACGCGCGTGGTCGCCACCGGCGGCCAGGCGGGGCTTCTCGCGTCGGCACTGAAGCACAAGCCGCCCGTGGATGCATTCCTGACGCTCGAAGGGCTGCGAATTATCCATGAGCGGAATCTTTCAACATCCCATCGCAAATAGTTTTGGAAAACTACTTTAACTACTTCACTGAAATTGAAGAATGCTTCCAGCGGGCGCGCGGCTCGCCGACGCTGCTTTCCACGCTGGATTGGGCGCTCATCGAGTCATGGAAGGAAGCCGGGATTCCACTTGAAGCTGTCATTACCGGCATCGAGCGGACTTTTGAAAAATACCACCGCAGGCCAAGGCGGTTCCAAAAGGTGAACAGCCTCGCGTACTGCTCGCAGGAGGTTCTTCGCGCCGCCCAACAAGCCGCTGAGGGCGAGGCAGGCAGTGCGCGCCGGACGAAACCAGACGAATCCTTAGAGAAAGACGACTTCGCCGTTTATCTGAAGCGGAACGTGGATGCCCTGAGAGCCGCCTCCAGGTCTCAGGAAGCCGGCGGGCAGAGCGTTCTGGCGCAGGACTTGAGTGAAGTCGCGGAATCGCTGGCTGCGATCGCTGCCGAAGAAAAGGATTGGAGCGCCGATCCTGAAGAGCTTGAACGCCGGCTGACCGCTCTGGAAGATAAGCTCACAGCCTCTTTGACGCGGGCTGCGTCGGTTGAGTTGCTGGCGGAGTTTCGCTCGGAGATCGATCGTGCAATGGCTCCTTACCGCAGAAATCTCGCAACCACCGAGATTGAATCGCTGGAGCGGCAGTTCATCAAGAAGGGTCTCTTTGAGCACTTCAATATTCCCCGGCTGAGCCTGTTTTATATGTGGCCCAGCGGATGAAAAGTCTGTCTTGCGAAGGGCTCTATGTCCCTGACGGCAACCGAAAGGTAACCCGTGCCGTTCGAATTTTCACCGCAAAAACTCGTTTACGGAGGCGAAGCCCTCGGGTACGCGCAGGGCCGCACTGTTCTGGTTCCACGCGTTCTGCCGGGAGAGCGCGTCGAAGTTGAGCCTGTCCGCATCGCAAAGGGTGTTGTGCACGCGCGGCCTCTGCGGATTCTCGAAGCAGCTCCGGAGCGCATTACTCCGCCATGCCGTTATTTCGGGCAATGCGGCGGGTGCCATTATCAGCATCTCGATGTCGAACGGCAAGTATGCTGGAAGGCGGACATCGTTCGTGAAACTCTGCAACGAATTGGGAAAATTGCCTGGGACCGCGAAATTCGAATCCATCAGGCGAATCCCTGGAACTATCGCAACCAGGCGCAACTGAAGGTGATGACGGCTGAATCCGGCGATACCGCGTTGGGGTTCTTTGCGGCGGAGTCCCATCAGCTTGTCCCCATTGAAGAATGCCTGATTCTTTCCCCGCGGCTGAACTCTATCTTGGGGCAGCTTCGCCAGCCGCGGTGGCTTGGAAGATTGCGTGGTTGCACCGAAGTTGAATTGCTGGCGAACGATCAGGATGATCGCGTGCGGATTACGCTGCATGGAAATCCTGAAGCGGATGCCCCTGAGCGCCTGGCCGATGATCTTTTGCAGCAACTCGATGGCGTAGCATCGGTTGTGATTCTGGAAGGGCGTGGCACGAGATTGTACGGCGAGTCTGTATTTACATACCGGGTGGGAGAGTTCAAGTATCGGCTCAGCCCCGGGGCGTTTTTCCAGTCGTCCCGTTATCTTCTTCCGGAGCTTGTAAAATCCGTGACGGATGCAGAACCGGGCGATTTCGCGCTTGATCTTTACGCCGGCGCAGGTTTGTTCACTCTTCCGCTTGGCCGGTGTTTCGAGCGGGTGATCGGCGTGGAATCGCATCCCGCGGCGGCGGGTGATCTTCAGGCCAATGCCGAATCTCACGGATTCAAGAATATCCGGGCAGTGCGCCAGACGACCTCCGATTTCCTTCGGCGTTTTGCGCAGAAAGATCCTGACCTTGTAGTCCTCGATCCTCCACGTTGCGGGGTAGGCAATTCCGCGCTGAAATATCTGATTGATTTGCAGCCTCGACGTGTTCATTATGTTGCGTGCCATCCGCCGACGTGGGCGCGCGATCTCGCCTGCCTGCTGGCCGGAGGTTATCGTCTGGAAGAGGTTGAGATGTTCGACTGCTTCCCGCACACCTACCATATCGAGTGTCTGGCGAGGCTTGTCCGGCCGGACCTTGCTTCCCGATGAAGAGTCCTTTGCTGATTTTAGCGGCCTGTTTTGCAGCGGGAATTCTTATAGGGCGGCTGCTTGCGCCCAGCTTCGCTTTGCTTCCACTCATCATTGCCGCAGCGTCCGGCTGCCTGCTGGTGGGCCTTATTTTACTTCGCAAGGACCGGGTCCGATTTTCGGGGTTCCTTGCGCTTGCAGGTTTTGTCCTGGCCGGCGTGGCCGCCAGGACAAGTTTTCAACATCGTTTTCTGCCATGCGACATACATAACCTTGCGGCGTGGGGCCTTGATCTACAGAAGGACGTCGAGGTGGAAGGTGTTGTCGCCGGCAACCCAATCCGAGGACACAGCAGTCTGGGATTTGATTTCGAATGCCGCAGGATTGAGGCAGGCGGCAAGTGGCGAAGGGCGCAGGGAAAAGTTCAGATGCGGATGTTCACGCCTGCGAATGCGAAAAGCTGGGCGGCGGTTGACTCGCTGGATCTTCGCTATGGCGACCTGATTCGCGCGCCGGTCCGGTTTGAACGGCCGCGGGTTTACCGGAATCCAGGAAGCTTTGATTTCCGTTGGTGGCTGGAAGCGATTAATGACATTTCCTGGGAAGGCAGCATCAGAAATCCTGCTACGGTCCATAAACTCTCAGCATCACAGGTTTCACGCTTTTCGATGCTGGTTGCAGATGCAAGGGCCCGGCTGTCCCATGGGATCGACCGTTTGTATCCCTCATGGTCGCCTGAAGGGCGCGTTGGCGCGGTGTTGAAGGCAGTTCTTCTGGGCGACCGGTCATCGCTTGATTCCGACACGATTGAGAATTTTCGCCAGTCGGGCTTATATCATCTGCTGGTGATTTCCGGCCTTCACGTGGGTCTGCTGGCTTCAGTCATCTTATTTTTTCTATATCTCTTTCGAGTGGGAGAAACATGGAGGGCCCTGTGGCTGCTGGTGCTTCTGGGAGGTTATTCGCTGCTGGTTGAGCAGAGGGCGCCGACCCTGCGCGCTACACTCATGATCGCAGCCTATTTGCTGGCCCGCTTTCTTTACCGCGACCGGTCGGCCCTGAACGCAGTGGGGCTTGCAGCGCTGATATTGCTTTTCCACCGGCCTGCGTGGCTCTTCGAGGCGGGTTTCGAGCTTTCTTTTTCTGCTGCCTTGCTGATTGCCGGGTTGGCGCTTCCAATTCTTCAGCGTACAACAGTCCCTTACCGAAGCGCCCTGGCGCGGCTGGGAGATGTTGAACGTGATTCGAGTCTTGCTCCACGCCTCGTGCAGTTGCGCCTCGATCTTCGTTCGATTGTGCGCTGGTTTGAGAGAAGTCTTCCGGGAATGGGCCGGAGACCTGCTCTTTGCGAGTGGCTGGTCACAACCCCGGCCCGGATTCTTTTATGGGCCGTGGACCTGGTGCTGTTTTCCGCAATACTTCAGATTGGGCTGTTGATGCCGATGGCGGAGACTTTTCATAGAGTCACAATTGTGGGAATCGGTTTGAACACGATTGCTTTTCCTCTGATGACTTTGCTTATTGCGATAGCCGTTCCTACGGTGATTCTCGCTGCGACGTTACCATTCCTCGCTGTGTTGCCGGGCAAGCTGTTATTTCTGGTTACGAATGCGCTGCTGGCATTGACCGGAATTCGAAGTGAGCCTTTATGGATGTCTTATCGAATTCCAGAGCCGCCTTTCTGGGTGGCTTTGGGCTTTGCGCTTGCGGTTGTCGCAATTGCCCTGACCTTGGGGCGCCACCACAGAGCTTGTTGGTTTTTCACAGGCGCGTTCACACTGTTTACGGCCATTGTGGTTACGTATCCTTTTGCGCCGAAGATCCCCAGGCGAACGCTTGAAGTTACTGCGCTCGATTGCGGCCGCGGCGAAGCCGTATTCAGCGTGTTGCCTGACGGGACCACGATGCTGATGGATGCCGGAGGGCGGGAGCAGTTTCGACCGGACATCGGGCGTTGGAACCCGGGCGAAGAAATCGTCTCGCCTTACCTCTGGTCCCGAGGCATCAAACGGATCGATGTTGTGGTGCTGGAGGAGGGAAGCGATGAGAATATTAATGCCGTGAACGCTGTCTTGCACAATTTTGAGGTCGGCGAGTTGTGGCAAAGTCCGGAATTGTCAAGCCCGGCTGAAGGTGCTCTTTTGGACTTCGCCCGTGAGCGCCATATAAGAATTCGGGAGATAGCGGCAGGTGATGGCAAGGGTTACGGCGAAACAACAGTCCAGGTGCTCTGGCCGCCGTTGTCGCCTTCAATTTCTCCACTCCCTTTCAGTGAACGGTCCCCCGTATTGCGTATTGCGGATAATCATGGAAGCATCCTCTTGCGCGGCAATACCGATGAAGAGGTTGAACGCTCTCTCGCAAAGTCAGGCGGGCAGCTTTCCAGCACTGTTCTGGTGTCCGTCCGCCCTGTTTCGGAGATCATCTCTCAAAAACATTTTCTTGCTTTGGTGGATCCGCAAATTGTCCTTGACAGCAGCGGTGTTCGCAACAGACGGGATCCAGGTGACCGAGAACGCATTCAGGTCCCGTCGTCCGCTGATGTACCGGTTTTTACCACCGCTCGCGACGGTGCCATTACAATTGATCTCAGCGATTCGTCTTTTTCCGTCCACTGTTTCGGCTCCTTGCGAGAATTTGAATGGCGAAGACAAGGCGGCCATCGTGCTGGCCCTTATGGCCTATAATATAGGTCTGAATTCTGACAGGTAAGGCAGGGTCATTGTGGCGACCGAAGCGGAAATCCAGGAAGAAGCCAGAAAAGTCCGGCGGCTGCAAATCGTCATGGACCTGGTGATCAGTACGCTCCAGCAGACCGACATGCCCGTAGAGGAGGCTTCGGAACTGGTCGCAGCAACCCGTCAATTCGCGCTTACGCTATTCCCCGACAAGGGGCACACCTTTGACCTTCTATACCGCCCGAGGCTACAGCGGATTCTGTCGGAAAAATATAATATTATTTGAGCCCCAGCCTGGTGTGCTGCACTTCATTTGCAGCAGCCGAGGCGGAAGTTGAATATCCGGGTGGAGCGGGCGAAATGGAGACCAGAGTGCCCGTAATGGTGCCGAGCTTCAGCTCTGCCTTAATCCGCAGGGGATAATGAAATTCATCATCGCTGAACCAGACAATCAGCTTCCCCTTTTTCTTTTCATATAAATTTCCAAAGACGGCAGGCTCGGCCCGCAGGGCCTCGTGCTCGCCCACAGGAGTCTGGAGTTTCTTTTTCGTTGTCACAGGGACCACGACCGTTGTTGTCTTCGATCCATCGTTCATCGCCAGCTTGACGGTTTGCCCCACCCGCAACGGCTGGCTGCGCACATAGTAGAAAGCCGTGACAATGTCCTGGACACATGGAGGGATCTCGTGCTCGTCGTATTTCGGCGGTTTGTTGCCGCCGCTCAGGTCGCGCTCTTCGAGAACAGCCACTCTTCTTTGGCTGTCAAATGTGATCGTGGCGCTCCGATGACGGCCCCCCTCGTTGATCTGTTTTGAGATTTGTATGGAACAAAGCGTTTCGGGGTTAAAAACTGAACGGAATTCATCCTGCACTTTATAAAGCAGGGAAGCCAGCCCTTGTGAACGGGCCGTTGTTGTAATGACGTAAGGGCCTTCGATATTCCCATTAACTCTGCTGAGACTTGCTGTTATCCTTCCTGCGGGGAAAACGGACCAGGTGACATTGTAGGTGAGCGTTTCGCCTGGGCTGAAGGGCAAAGGCTTTCTTTCAATGGTGCGCCCGCTGTGGTCTGCCGAGATGAGCGCACAGGCCACCAATCCAGACGCTAAGACGGACCGGGAAAGTCTCATACTCGCGTTAGACGCACATTGTTGCGGAAAGGCAACCTGCGCCTGTCTTTAACGTAGCAGAAACTTTGCAATCAGGAAAATGACCCCGGCAAGGTAGCCGAGCGCCGCCTCATATTCACGATTGCGGCGATAGCGTTTCCACTCGAATTCATCCTGCGAAGGCCTGCATCGCGCGCGGGCGGGGAGGAATAGCGGAACAACGGCAGCGTATTCTTCGTACTCCTGCCCGAAACGCCGTCGCAGGTTCATTTCCTCCCGTCGCATCACCGGAAGATAGACAACGAGAAAAAAGAAGACGAACACCGCGCCCAGCACCCATTGCGCACCGGCAATCACCAGACCAATGCCGATGAGCAGGCTTCCCAGATACAGTGGATTGCGAGTGTAAGCATACGGACCGCCTGTGGCCAGGCGCTGATCTTTATCCAGGTGGCCGGCGGCGTATGCGCGCAATCCCAGGCCGACGAGCGCAACCAGTGAGCCGGCGACCAGCAGCGGAATGGTCGGCTTTGCGAAAACCATGTAGGCGATGCCAAGCACAAATCCCAGCGGAACTCGCCACCGCGCTGCAATGGCTGAGAAATCACGTTCCATGTGCTGTTTCCAGACGCTGAAGCGCTGCATTGAGGACGGCCTCAACGCTTATGCCGTCGAGATAATCCGCGTGCTTTGAGTGCGCGGTTCGGCCCGGCTTGCGGGGCGCGGCGAGCACGATGTCCGCGGGATTGAAGGGACCGTTCCGCTCGGGCGTATTGCGGGGATCACTGGAGTTGAAAATCGCCACGATCGGCGTGCCTACCGCGGCCGCAAGGTGGAGCGGCCCTGTGTCCCCGCCAATCAAGAGCTTGGCCTGGCGAGCCAGCGCGATAAACTGAAGGAGCGTTGTTGGAAACCATTTCGCGCGCGGCGTCCCTGACCGAATAATGATTTCTTTCGCCAGGGCCTCTTCCTGTTGAGATCCTGTCACCAGAATATCACCAGGAATTCCGGCGGCCAGCTTGGCAGCCAACTCAGCATAACTTGCCGGGGGCCATCGCTTGGATTTCCACCCCCCGCCGGGATTTAAGATGATGAAGTCTCGTGTGCCGAGCCTTTGCAATTGCTCTTGAACTGCTTCCTTATCTACGGGGTTTTCGGGCAGTGGAAACTCCCACTTTGATGAATGCGCGCCAAGCGGTCCAACCAAAGAGAGGTTAATTTGGATGATGTGCGTGGAATCGCGAGGGGAAATGCGATGCGTGTAAAGCATGGCCGCCAGCGGCTCACGCAGCCATTTCGAGGCCAGTCCTATGCGTTGCTGCGAATGGCTCAATCGAGCAAATATAGCGGATTTCATCAGTCCCTGAAAATCAATGACGGCGTCATAGGAGAACTCACGGAAGGCTTCGATGGCCGTCATGATTTCTGATATTGTCTGGCCCGAAGTCGCGTTCTTCCTCCAGGTCAGAGTATCCAGCCTGATAATCCGGCTGACAAAAGGATTGGCTTCAACCAGCGCCGCAAAGCGGTTTTCAATTGCCCAGTGGATTTCTGCCTGCGGGTGCGCGCGGCCAAGCGCCGCCACCGCCGGCAGGGTGTGCACGATATCTCCGATCGAGCTGAGGCGTATAACAAGGAAGCGCTGGCGGGATCCTGGCATTGTCTTACTGTTCGGGTCCTTCGTTATTCGGATTCTAATGAATCGGCTGGCGCTCCATCCGGTACGTTATTTCTCCACGTTTTTGAGCCCGGCAATCCGAACGAGCACATCGCGGGTTGAATGGCCTTTCGCGTCGCCGGTAATCACCACGCGCCCTCCCCAGCCTTTTATAACTTCGCGTTCCGGCACGGTGTCTTCCGTATAGTCGGTTCCTTTGCAGTGCACCGCAGGCTTCAGTTCGCGGAGCACGTTCTCGGCTGTCAGTTCGTCAAAGATGACGACATAATCAACGCACTCCATCACTGCAAGCAATTCCGCTCGCGCATCTTCAGGCAGCAGCGGTCTGCCTTCGCCTTTCAATTGCCGAACCGAACGGTCGCTATTGACTCCGACAACCAGCACATCTCCCTGCTCGCGGGCGCCTTCGAGATAGCGGATATGGCCTACGTGCAACAGGTCAAAGCATCCATTGGCGAATACAATCCGCTGGCCGGCCTTGCGCAGCCGTTCGCCAAGGGCTGAGACATCTGCGCGTGAGACGATCTTGCCGTTCATGCGTTCCGGATGGCCTCCTTCAGCTCGCGGGCCGTAACTGTGGCTGTGCCGCGCTTCATCACAACGAGGCCGCCTGCACAATTGGCCAGAAGCGCCGCGATGGGAAAACTGGCTCCGGCGGCCAGCGCCAGCGTAAAGGCCGCCACTACAGTATCGCCGGCGCCAGTGACGTCCACGGCCTGGTCTGAGCCGAAGACGGGAATCAGTTGCGGTTTCCTGCCCGGCTCAAAAAGAGCCATCCCATCTCGGCCGCGAGTGATCAGCAGCGCCCTCAAAGATTGCCGTTCGAGCATGGTTTGTCCGAGTTCGAAGAGCAGATTGAGATCGTTGCCGATTGATTTGCCGAAGACCGCTTCCACTTCCGGTTCGTTAGGAGTGGCTGCCGTAACGTGCGTGTAGCTTGCGAGGTTGTATCGGGAATCGACAACAACCGGGACCGGATTTTTCCTAAACCGGCGCCTGAGACGCGCAACTTCGGTTGCGTCCGTTATTCCGTAACCATAGTCGGCCACAAGAAGCGCGTGCGAGCCGTTCAGTTTTGAGGCAGCAAGCCTGCTTGTCTGCCTTCGCAACTCGCTCCGGTTGTCTTCTGCGGGCTCCCGGTCAATGCGGACGATCTGCTGTTGCTGCCAGTGGGTCAGCCCGCCGAGAATGCGGGACTTTGTCGGCGTTATATAGCCTGGGACGCGCAGCAGCCCCCGCGTCGTGACGCCCTTCTCCCTGAAGTATTGCAAGAGTGCCTCGCCTGCGCTGTCATCGCCGATCACGCCTACCGGCAGAACGCGAGCTCCCAGGTCCGCCAGGTTGTTGGCGGCGTTAGCGCCTCCACCGGGCACGATTCGCCTTTCGCGCTGCCTCAGAATCAGGACCGGCGCCTCTCGCGACACGCGCGCGATTTCGCCATAGATAAACTCATCGGCAACCATATCGCCCAGCACAAGAACCTGCTGACGCGAGAACCGCGCGATGGTTGAAAGCAGCAGCGCCCGTACTTGTCGAGTGAGCTTCATGAAACGTGCGGACGGAATATTCTATCAGGTTGCTGAAAAGCCCCCGGTCGGTGTCATTCCAGAGGGTCTGCTTTGGTTCTCTGTCGCTGGGGCGAAACCAGATTTCTCGCTTTGCCCGAAATGACGGGCTCTGAGCGCTTTTTCAGCAACCGGTTATCAGCGTCCAGGGGAATATTCAGCTCCTTGAGTATTTGCACAGCAGCGTCAAGCAGATTTTCTGCGATCAGGTCCGGCATGCGGGTCCAATTTCCCCGATGGTGCTCATATTCGCCGCGGCCATAGCCCGTCATCAACAGGACGGTGCGCGCCCCCATATTGAACCCCATCTGCATGTCTCTATAGGTATCGCCCACAATGTACGATGCTTTCAGATCAATGCCGAACCGCTCCGCTGCTTCAACCGCCATGCCTGTGGAAGGCTTGCGGCAGCGGCAAACCTGCCTGTATGCCTCGAGAACGGCGCTCGGATGATGCGGACAGTAGTAGAAAGCGTCCAGCTTCGTGCCCTCGGCCGCAAGTTCTTCCTGAATTTTGCGATGGACACGGTCCACCAGTTCCTCGGTGAAATATCCCCGTCCCACCCCTGACTGGTTGGTCACGATAATTACAGGAAACCCTGTGGACTTCAGCATGCGGACTGCTTCAGGCGCCCATCGGTACATCTGCGCCCGGTCAATGTGATTGATATAGCCTACCTCCTCCGTGACCGTGCCGTCACGGTCCAGGAAAATCGCCGGGCGCAGCCGTCGGTTGGCCGTCCGCAGATTGTCCGATTGTTTGATTTGCATTGAATTATCCTGCTGCCGGTCGATCATGCGTTACTCTGAACTCCTTGATCAAAGCCAGGGAACTCCGATGGACCTCATCCACCGTGACGCCCTTCATACAACGGAAGTCAATGGGGCACTCGCGAAGCCCGCAAGGGCTGCAAGCAACCGGATGTTTTACTATTCTTGCCATCGGGCTTAGCGGTCCCGTGGCGCGCTCGTCTGTTGACCCAAAGATGGCCACCACCGGCAATCCCAGCGCAGCCGCCAGATGCATCGGCCCCGAGTCGTTGGTGACGATCAGGCGGCACTGCGCCATCAACGCCATCAACTGGCGTAGTGTGGTCTCGCCCGCCACGATCGTCGGCGTGTGGTCCATCCTATGCGCGATGCTTTCCGCCAGGGACCTTTCCGCAGGGGACCCGAAGATCAGCACATCTGCGTTGAGCGCTCCAATCAGGCGGTCGGCGAGATCGGCATATCGCTCTGCGGGCCACCGCTTTGCAGGGCCGAAGGCCGCGCCGGGTGTGAGGCCAACCAGAAAGCGCGGGCCGCCGAGTCCCATTGATTTAAGCTGCTTAACCGCCCATGTCCTCTCGCTGTCCTGAATCTCCAGACGGATCCTATCGACCGGAACGATGCGGTCCACCAGGCCCGCGCGAAACAGCAATTGCAGATAGTAATTGCTCTGATGGCCGTAGTGCGCGGGCGATGGAACGGGAATTGAATCGGTCAGCAGCGGGCCACGGCCCTCAAGCCCATAACCGATGCGAACCGGGACGCGCGCGCGCCAGGCCATCCACGCCGCATGAAAGGCGTTCTGGAAGAGGATAGCCATATCGAAATTCTCGGAGCGGACCTGCTCCACGAGCTTCATGAATCCGCGCGGCCCCCGATGCTCCTCCGCGGGATCATACACGATGATGCGGTCCACTGCCGGGTGATGGTGATACAGTTCAGACACCCACGGCTTAACGAGCAGCACGATTTCAGCGGATGGGTAGCGTGAACGGAGGACCTCCAGCGCGGGGAGCGACATCACGCCGTCGCCAACCCAATTGGTCGCACGAACCAGGATCTTTTCTGGATCTATGACCCTGCTTTTCGGCATAAACGTGTAATCTCTGGAGCGCGCACTCAGGTTTGAAGCACAACTCTTGATGGTAACTGGTTTGATGACAATCCCGCCAGTAGTACTTTTTCAAATCTTTCAGCGTCAAGGATCTTTGCCTGGATTACGCACGCAAGCACAGGAAGAGCGAATGGTAGGTGCGGAGAAAGGTTCATAACGTCCTTTGCTGTTGTTATTAGAGCAGCGGCGCCCTTCTCACGCGCAGTCTTGCCTACACGATGGAGGTCTGATGCGCGATAAACGTGATGGTCACGAAATGCAATTTCAGCCACCAGATGGAATCCCCACTGGCGCAAATTGGTGAAAAAGGCCGCAGGGTTGCCAATCGCGCAGAATGCACAGACAGGCCTCCCTTGATATTCGGCAGGGTCGATTTCACGCTTGCCGCCCAATTCAGCGAGATTGAGCAAAGACGTCTCGCAGCGGAAAATCGGGGCGTCTGAATTGATCCGTCTGACATGTTTTTCCAACGATGCGGCGTCGCTGATTTCGGATCGAGTAAGTACGATTAAATCGGCTTTTGCCAGTGCTGAAGCCGGTTCGCGCATTCTCCCTGCCGGGAGCAAGGACTCATGCAGTAAATCCCGGGTCAGATCCACTGCAACCAGGTCGATGTCACGCGCCAGGGAGAGGTGCTGAAAACCGTCATCAAGGATGTGAACGTCCACTCCGTAACGTTCTTCAGCCAGGCGGCCGGCGCGGTAGCGGTCTGAACAAATAACAATGGGAACTTCAGGCAGCGCGCGCGCCAGGAGCGCGGGTTCGTCTCCGACTGAGCGCGGGTCAGGAACCCGGTTCGGTTCCGGGTCGAGCGCAATAATATCCATGCCACGATCCCGGCCGTAACCGCGCGTCAGGACCGAGGGCTTGTAGCCGTTGCGGGCAAGCAGCCGAACGATGTAAGCCACAAGCGGTGTCTTGCCGCTTCCGCCCAGCGTCAGGTTGCCGACGCTGATAACGGGCTTGGATAGCCTCCGGGACTCGAGCCAGCCACGGCGGTAAGCGTGCCTGCGTAGCCGCGCTGCGAGTCCATAAAGGGAGGCAAACGGCATAAGCAACCTGTTCATCTGGAAACTCTGGGCCCGGGCGAAATGGCCGCCTGCGGTGCGCCCAGCCATTCTTCCATCAGTTTCAAGGTTTTCTGCGTAGCGCCAGCCTGCGTATCGACAACGTTTCTGGCCCTTTCTCCCATCAGGCGTGCCTCTGCCGGATGCGCAATCAGGCGTAACGCCTCTTCGGCAAGGCCCTGGGCGTCTTTCACCTGAATGGCAGCGCCTGCTTTCAGGAACAGGCTTGCCACATCACGAAAGTTGCTCATGTGCGGCCCAAAGATAATCGGCTTTGCCCAGAACGCCGGTTCGACGACGTTGTGGCCACCGGTTGGAACAAGGCTTCCGCCGACAAAAACGATATCCGCCAAGCCAAAGATTTCTGCAAGCTCGCCGATGGTGTCGAGCAGGAGAATTTCGGATGAAGCAAGCCTGCGCCGGGACCCTTCATCGTTTAGTTGGAAGTCGGTGCGACGAATGTAGTTGAGTTGACGGGCCTGCAACAGGCCAGCTACCTCTTCGAACCGGGCAGGATGACGCGGAGCGAGGACCATGAGCGCGCGCGGATGCTTCTTGTGGATTTCCGACCAGGCCTGCAAAACCAATGGCTCCTCGCCGCGCATTGTACTTCCTGCCACAAACACAGGGCCAGAGTTTTCTTCTCCCAGGATCTTTCTTATCTGGTTTCCAAGAACTCCGAATTCCGGAGGGCGGCCGTCAAATTTAAGATTGCCCGTTACGATCACGCGGTCAGAAGGGGCGCCCAGTTCAAGAAATCGCTCGGCGTCTGTTGCGGTCTGCGTGCAAATCCGTGAGAGGTTTCCGAGGACGCGGCGCATGAACGGACGGACCATTTTGTAACCGGGAAATGATCCATCCGAGATCCTTGCATTAACAAGTATGATCTGACATCCAAATTCTCTGGCGGTTTTCAACAGGTTGGGCCACAGTTCCGTTTCAACGATCAAGAGCATGGATGGGCGCACCTGTTCAAGCAGCCGTCGAATGGCCCACTTCCAGTCCAACGGCAAGTAGAACCGGCCGGCAACGCCGGGCATTTTCGAGGCTGCGGCCTCGCGGCCGGCCGCCGTAACGCTGCTCAGAAAGATTTTCCGGTCAGGATAATGACGTTGAAGTTCTCTCACCAGCCCCGCTATGGCTAGTGTTTCTCCGACTGAAACCGCGTGAACCCAGATGGCGCCTGAGGCATCCTGCTGGAGAGACCTCGGCAGTATTCCCAACCTCTCCCGCCAGTCGGAAAGCTCTTTTCTGCCCCTGTGTCGCCAAAGATAGTAAGGCGCTGTCAGGGCCAGACCAAGCGTGAATAGGATGCTGTATAACCGGTACATCCGCGGACAGGCGCGGAGCGGGAAGCAAAAGTCTTCACTCCAGCCACAGCCAATTATAGTTTAGAACGCAGAGAACCGCTATTGAAACCAGGAGAGTAGCTCGCGATGCAACATCCAGAGGCTTTGCTCAGAATAGTTTCAAAATCTGCGAATGATGGCAAAGAGGCGCCACAAGGCGTGGCGCCCCATGATGCTGCCTTGCCGGCGGCTTGTTACTTCTTGTAATACTGGGCGTTGCGCTCAATAAAGCCTTTCCATTTTTCCGGCAGGTCGTCCTGAGGGAAAATAGCGGAAACGGGACAAACCGGAACACAGGCCCCGCAATCGATACACTCGACAGGGTCAATATAAAGCATTTCCTCATCTGCAAAGTTCGGTTCGTCCTTGCGGGGATGTATGCAATCTACCGGGCAAACGTCCACGCAGGCAGTGTCCTTCGTACCGATACAGGGCTCAGCGATAACATAGGCCATTCTAGCTTCCTCCGAAATTATCTTCGAGGTGTTGTATCCTACCTCGTCTGAATCTAAATTAATGGACGCGCATGAACAATGCGACGACTTAAGTCGGGGTCCCGGCAAAGGGTATGCACCCTCTCCAGGCTGACCCGCCATTATACAGGATTGGGACAGGTTCTTGCCGCCTTTACGTTGAAAGTTTAGGATGTGATAGTCGCCATGACTTCCCTTGATGCAGTCGCTGCACTCCGGCGTGTCCCGTTCTTTGCCGTACTCAGTGAAGATGAGATTAACGGCCTGGCCGGCCATTGTGTCGTTCGCCACCTGCACAAGGATGAACTCCTGTTTGCGGAGGGCGATCCCTGCGAGGGCATGTACGTTGTCCAATCGGGCGCCATCAAGGTCTTCAAAATGGCCGAGACGGGCCGAGAGCAGGTCCTTGTGATTGAGCGCGCCGGCTCCACCGTTGGAGAGTTGCCCGTCTTTGATGGGGGCAATCTGCCGGCCTCGGCTGCCGCGCTTGAGGATTCCAGACTTCTCTTTCTTCCAAAACGCGAGTTCCTCAACCTGTGCCGTCAGAATTCCGAGGTGGCATTTGCCGTAATCCGTTCGCTGGCGTGGCGGTTTCGGTATATGACTTCGCTCGTGGAAGAACTTTCGCTGAAGGAAGTCAGCCACCGGCTGGCAAGGTTTCTTCGCGACAGAGCGCTCTCCGTCGGCGTGCGTACCCGGCGCGGCATCGAGTTTCCGCTTGAAGAGACCAATCAACAGATCGCTGCGGAAATAGGGACCGTCCGCGACCTGGTCTCGCGTAACCTGCGGCGCTTGGTCGATCGGAAGATCATCAAGATGGAGCGGCGGAAGGTTATTGTCCTGAACATGTCTGATCTGGAAGAGCAGATCGCAGGAACCAAACGGGCTCCCGGCTAGCGCCCCTGTTGGATTTCCATTCATTGCAAAAGGAGTGTTCGTGAACGCAGAATCCAAGCGTCTGGTTGTTTATACCGAGCGAGAAGAAGGGCCCGTCTGCGGCCTGGACGAAAAAGTGATCCAAGGCGCAGGAGGAACTGTGAAATTTGGGCAGGCGAAGACTCTGGCCGAGCGCGTCACGCTGGCGCAATCCGCTGAGGTCCTGATTGCAAGCACGTCGCCTATAACACGCGAATTCCTGCAAGAGCTTCCGCAATTAAAAGGGATTGTGCGGTTGGGCATCGGGGTTGATTCCGTTGATCTCCAAGCCGCGACTGATTTGGGAATCGTGGTCGCCAATGTGCCGGAATTCTGCCAGCAGGAGGTGGCCGAACACGCGCTCGGCCTCCTGTTCTGTGTGGCGCGTAAAATCACGCTGGCAGACCGAATGACGCGACAGGGGAAATGGGTTGTGGGCGTCCAGGAACGCATGCTTCCGATGCGCCGATTGAGCGGACAGACGTTGGGATTGATTGGGTTCGGAAGAATTGCCCGGAAATTGGCCGGCATGGCCAGAGCGCTTGGTCTTCAGGTTATCGCTTCTGACCCTTATGTCGACAGGAAAGTGGCCGAAGAAGCCGGCGTCCGGCTTTTGCCGTTTGCAGATGTGTTGCGGCAGGCAGACATTGTGTCTCTCCATGTCCCGCTGACTCCGCAAACACGCCATCTTATGAATTCGGAAGCCTTCGCGCTCATGAAGCGCGGAGCCATCCTGATTAACACAGCGCGGGGGCCGGTAGTGGACGAAGTCGCCCTTGAGGCGGCTTTGGCAGAAGGCCGCCTTGGCGGGGCAGGCTTGGACGTCCTGGAGCAGGAGCCTCCCCAAATCCCGCATCCGTTGCTCGATTTCGATAATGTTGTTCTGACTTGTCATTACGCATCCTGCAGTTTCGAGGCATATGCTGAGTTGCGACGAAGCGTGTCTGAGCAGGCGGCGCAGATTCTGCGCGGGGATTTTCCCAGAAACCTTGTCAACCCTGAGGTGAAAGACTTGCCCCAGTGCCGGCTGCGAAAACAAAACGTACCCACCGGGATTAAGTCCTGATCACGATCTTCGACGGGTTTCTTCGAACAGGCCCTCTTGATCGGATCCGAACCGGGTTATTGATTCGGTGGGTGAACCCGCGGCAATCGTTCCTCCACAGGCGGCAAAGGTGGCAGCGGCGCATGCGGCTCGGTCTGATACCAGTACGCCACGGAATAGTAGTTGTCGGCGCGATTGTTGGCAGTGCCGTGCTCGATGGTTGCAAGCAATGACTTCGTGAATGTGATGGGCGAATCGAGATGGAACCTGTACACCGACCAGCGCGATCCCTGCCGTTCCGGCCCCACAACCGGAGCGCCGAACAGCCCATAGGAAAATGGTTGGCCGCCAAAGTCCCATGCGCCAAGGAAGTAATCTTCGGTTCCTGTACCGTTGATCGAAGGCAGCTTTTCGCCATCAACAAAGAACATATCATCGCCTTCGCCCCACCAGCCGTCCTGGTTTTCAAGCACTGACATCGTGACGCCTACGAACTGCCCGCGTCCTTTAGCGTCAACCCATACGTAATTGTTCTTCCCATCAAGGTTCTTCCCGTTGCTGACGACTGCCTTGCAGGGCGCGCACTGGTTGTATTCCGCATGGAAATAGAGCGTGTCTTCCGGCAATGGCTTTGAGTAGGCCCGGTAATCAATGTTGAAGTACAGCGCGCGAATTGCGTCCCTGCCCTCATTCGTAACGGTGATTCGGGCGTGTTTCTTGAACGGCATCGGGAAGAAACAATTGAGCGCCTTTGATTCTCCAACGGCCAGGGGGATGGATTGATACGTAAAGTAGTCACCGAGTCCAAGGCCAAAAAAGTCCCCAATCGGCGCTTCGACGCTGGGATTGGTTTCGCCGTCCCAATACATGCGGAGGACGATTTTCTTGAGATGGTATAGTTCCGGGTCAGCGATGGTGAACCAGATGTGGGTGATCACGCCGGGGCCCGGCTCGTCGAGTACGGTGAATGTCTGCCCAGGGGCGACCTCGCGGTAATCGGCGTTGCCGCCCGTGCGGTCATAGCTGGAAACCCGCTTCAGAACGTAATGATGGGGCTCTGGGAGCTGCCCCAGCCAATCGCTGAAGTTCTGCGCCACGGCGGGCGCCGCAAAGACGAATATCAGAATCAGGGGGATTGCCTTCCGCATCGGTTCCTCCAGGCATGCTGGAATTCAGCAAAATGAGCGAGCGGCGATTCTATCACAGGATTTGGTGGGAAAGGCTGCTGCTGACCCTGCTTTCGGTGAACGGCTGGTTTATACTCAAATCAGGAGAGCGCGGGACGAATCCTGCCGGAGCGCACATCCCGCGTGAAACCGTATAACGCCCCGAAGAATATGCACAAAGGACCTCCCGTACGCGCGAGAGTACGCGAACTGACAAGCGCTTCCAATTCCATGGTCAAGGTCTTTCGCCGAGCGCTGGCCGAGGGAGTTACGCGCGACGGCTGGCTTTGCGGAGAAGGGCCGCATTTTCTTGAAGAGGCGCTAAAGCCGGGCTCAAGAGCAATTGTTCACAGTGTTCTCGTAGCGGCTGACGCCGTCGAAAAACACAGTGTGCTGCTGGGCCAGCTTCCTGACGATGCCGAGTTGGCGCGGGTTCCCGCAAGGCTGTTTGGTCAGATCGCTTCTACGCGGACGCCCCAGGGGATTGCAGCCTTGGCTGAACTGCCAGCGCATGATTTGAAAACAGTTGTGGCGTCCGAAAATGCTCTGCTTGTGGCCGCCTGCGGCCTTCAGGATCCAGGCAACATGGGCACGATCATTCGGAGCGCCGACGCACTGGGAGCTTCTGCAGTTATCACGTTGCCGGGGACTGTGAGTCCTTTCAATCCAAAGGCCGTGCGGGCCTGTGTGGGTTCCATTTTCCGAATGCCTGTTTTTGCCAATCAGGCCATTGGGGCGCTTTTTGAAATCCTGAGGAAATCAGGCGTGCGTGTGTTGGGTGCAGATCGGCATAGTTCTGTTTCGATATCCCAGGCAGACCTTCGCGGTCCGGTGGCAGTCTTCATCGGGCAGGAAGCAACTGGCCTGCCGCCAGAAATTGCCCGGCAGGCCGACGAACTCCTCAGCATACCCATTCGTCCGGAAGCCGATTCGCTGAACGCCGCCACGGCCGCGAGCATTTTCCTTTATGAGGCCGCCCGGCAGAGGAATTTCCAATATCAGCCATGAGCCTGTTTGAGACGCAGCCCGCTCTATCAAACGAACAGGGACGGAGGCCGCTGGCAGACCGGATGCGGCCGGAGACGCTGGAAGAGTTTGTGGGCCAGCTTCACATCCTTGGGCCGGGCAAACCGCTTCGCCAGCAGATCGAGCGTGACGAGTTGTCATCCATGATTCTGTGGGGTCCTCCCGGCTCAGGGAAGACCACGCTGGCGATGATTGTGGCGCGCAAGACGAGGAGTGATTTTATCCGCTTCAGCGCAGTCCTTTCGGGCATCAAAGAGATCAAGGAAGTGATGGCGGAGGCTGAAAAGACGCGCCATTTCGGCCGGCGCACCATTCTTTTTGTTGATGAAATTCACCGCTTCAACAAGGCGCAGCAGGACGCCTTCCTTCCATATGTTGAAAGGGGTGACATTATCCTGATCGGGGCCACGACGGAAAACCCATCCTTTGAAGTGAATGCCGCGTTGCTCTCGCGAACCAAGGTTTACATGCTTTCCGCACTCTCGACGGATGAGATTGTGACGCTGCTCAAGCGCGCCTTGCAGGATGAAAAGCGCGGCCTCGGGCGCGAAAAAGCTGTGATTTCCGACGAACTGCTGCGCCAGATCGCAGTGTTTTCAAACGGCGATGCACGCACTGCTTATAACACCCTGGAGACTGCGGTGGCTGCGGCCCCTCGCGACTCACAGGGAAATGTAACCATCACGGAGAAGGTGATCGAAGACGCTATCCAGCGCAAGGTGCTGCTCTATGACAAGGCCGGTGAAGAGCACTTCAATCTGATTTCCGCGCTGCATAAATCCGTGCGCAATTCCGATGCCGACGCCGCGCTCTACTGGTTGGGACGGATGATCGAAGCTGGAGAAGATCCGCTTTATATTGCCCGACGCCTGATCCGTATGGCTTCGGAGGACATTGGCCTGGCAGATCCCAAAGCTCTTGAAGTCGCCGTAGCCGCGATGCAGGCGGTGCATTTCGTCGGCCTGCCGGAAGGTGACCTGGCCCTGGCCCAGGCAGCCGTCTATCTCGCGCTTGCGCCCAAATCGAATGCGCTCTATGTCGGCTACGGGGAAGTCAAGGCGGACGCTCGAAAAACGGTCGCAGAACCTGTTCCCTTCCACCTGCGGAATCCCGTCACGGGCCTGATGGCCGACTTCGGCTATGGCAAAGGATACCAGTACGCCCATGACGCCAGGGAGAAACTGACCGATATGGAGTGCCTGCCTGAAAACCTCAAAGGCCGTCGCTATTACCAGCCCACGGATCAGGGCTTCGAAAAACGATTGAAAGAAAAAATGCAGGCGATCGAAGAATGGAAGCGGAAACGAGCTTCAAAGAAGGAAGCAGGGCATATGTGACGGCGGCCAATGACCGTCGCTTCGTCAAATCCCTTCGCACACGAAGTGCTTGGCGTGTTCTTTCAAAATGCAGCGGTCCTGGACGACCTCGATGCCTGCTTCGCGGGCGCGGCGGGCCGCTTCCTCGTGCTGAACGCCTTCCTGCATCCAGACAACTTTCGCACCTTTGCGGATAGCGCTTTCGACGATTTCGGGTACGAACTCCGACCGCCGGAAGATCACTACGGCGTCGAAATACTCGGGGACGTCTTCAAGGGAGGCGTAAGCCTTTTCGCCGAGGACTGAAACTTCATTAGGATTGATCGGGATGATGCGGTAGCCATGGGCCTTCAGATAAGAACTGACTCCGTAGCTGGGCCGAGTTGGTTTTGACGACAACCCGACGACGGCCAGAGTTTTGCTGCCTTCAAGTATAGTTTGAATTGGGTCTGACATGGCGGACTCCCAAACCACGTACCGGCAGGACTTCACTGTCCCTGATTTATTTTTTATACCACAATTTCAGTCCTTTATCCCGCGGGCCGGCACCTTGGCGATGCGCGCAAGACCCTCAAGAAACTTTTCGTTGTCCTCGTGCTTCCCGATGGTCACTCTCAGAGAAGTTGGGAAGCCGTAAAGCTTCATGGGGCGGACGATGACCCCTTCGTGCATCAGACGGATAAAATCTTCTTCGCAATCGCGGCCTGTATCGACCAGGAGAAAATTTCCCACCGACGGCGTGTAGCGGACGCCGGCAAGCGTCAGTTCTTCCGTCACAAATTTCATCTCGCGGGTGTTCGATTCCACTGAGAGCGCAACGTGCTCGCGGTCGTCCAGGGCCGCAATGCCCGCAGCCTGAGCCAGGCTGTTCGCGTTGAAAGGAGACCGCACGCGGTTGAGCGCCTCAATCAATTCAGGATTCCCCAGGCCGTAGCCAAGGCGCAATCCGGCCAGTCCGTAAACTTTGGAGAACGTGCGCAGCACCAGGACGTTTCTGCCGCTTCGGACGTAATCGAGCGAGTGGGAATAATCGGGTTGGCGGACGTATTCGTAATAGGCTTCATCAATGACCACCAGCACGCGTGGGGGCAAGGCATCGAGAAAACGATCCATGTCATCGGCGGTGACCATTCGCCCCGTGGGATTATTCGGGTTGGCGATGTATATGACCTTCGTTCGATGCGTGACCGCATGAGCGATGGCGGCGAGATCGAAAGCGTTTTCGCGCAGCGGTGTTTGCAGAAGCTCTGCACCCATTTCTTCAATGGCCAGGCGATAAATATAAAACGCGGACTGTGACGTGATGCCCTGGTCGCCGGCTGTCAGGAAAGTCCTGGCAACAAGTTCGATAAGGTCGGTTGATCCTGCACCGAGAATGACCTGCGACATGTCGAGCTGATGGAATTCCGCAAGTTTTCTCCGGAGATAATAGCCGCTGCCGTCCGGATAAAAATGAGAGCGATCAAGCGACTTGCGGACGGCCTCCACGGCCTTGGGAGACGGGCCGAGGGGGTTTTCGTTCGAAGCGAGTTTGACGGCTGTATGGCCGAGTTCGCGTTCGACTTCCTCGATTGGCTTGCCGGGAGGGTAGGGCCGAATTCGTGCCACCCACGGCGGAAGCAGTTCGTTGATCGAAAATCGGTTTACCATAGCCGGCTCGATAGGCGAAGAGCCATTATAGACGATGGTGGGGGTCAGGGAATCCCCGGCTTTTGGCGCTTTAACCGCTCAACTTCGGCGGCGGTCAGATACCGGAACTGCCCGGGCGCAAGGCCACGATCGGTCAGAAAAGCGATCCGCACTCTCTTAAGTTTGACCACTGGATGGCCGACGCGCTCAAACATTCTCCGCACCTGATGATAACGCCCCTCCACCAGAGTGATCTCATACCAGGGCCTTTCGCGTTCAGAAATCAGGCGAATCTTGCACGGTTCCGTAAGGCGGCCATCCAGCACGATCCCGCGCTCGAGTCGCGCCAGATCTTCGGGCGTGGGTTTGCCCTCCAGTTTGACGTGATAAGTGCGCGGAATTTGCGAGGCCCGGGACGCAAGGAAATTGGCCAGTTCACCGTCATTCGTGAGCAGCAGAAGTCCCGAGGAATTGTAGTCAAGGCGGCCCACCGGATATACGCGCTGCTTAACGCCTGCCAGCAGCGAAACCACCGTGGGACGGCCCTGAGGATCTTTTAAAGTTGAAACGACGCCCGTCGGTTTGTTCAGAAGAATGACGATATGGCCGCGACTTCGCGGCAGAGGCTTGCCGTCAACACAGATTTTGTCACGCTCGGGATCGGCCTTGGATCCAAGCTCTCGAACAACGTGCCCATTGACGCTGACTCGCCCCTGCACGATCAGTTCTTCGGCTTTTCGCCGTGAGGTGACGCCTGCTGCAGCAATGATTTTTTGCAGCCGCTCTTGCATGTTCGAATGAGGGTCAGGACCGGGGTTCGTCAGGCGGAATGGTTTCTTCATCCGTCTCGCGGTTTTGCATGGACGGACCGCAAGGGCCGGCGGTTGTTGATTCACCGGTCGCGACCCTTTCTTCCGTCAACGCTGGATCAGCCATTCGTTGGCCGTCTGGAAACTCATCAGGCAATTCGTCTCTTTCTTCAGTGTTGGTGACCGACAATCCGCTCTCGGCTGGCGTTTGCTGCTGCCCCTGGTCTGACGGAAGTTCCGGGCCAAGGGCCTGGCGGGCGAGTTCTTCAAATTCCTTCAGGCTGGGCAATTCGTTGAGGTCTTTCAGGCCGAAGTGCACCAGAAATTCTTTCGAAGTCCGATAGAGGATCGGGCGGCCGACAACGTCCTTTCGGCCCGCCGTAACCACCAGCTTCTTTTCGAGCAGAGTGTGGATGACCCCACCGCAATCTACCCCGCGAATTTCTTCGATTTCAGGCAAAGTCACGGGTTGTCGGTAGGCAATGACAGCCAATGTTTCGAGCGCCGGCTTGGATAGCCGAATCGGAGGTTTCAGGCTTTTGACGAACTTCCTAAGCACTTCGTGATGTTCGGGCTTGGATGAAAACCTGTAACCGCCGGCGACTTGCCGCACTTCAATTCCATGGCATGACTGCGAATATTCCTGAATTAGAGTTTCGATCTGCGCCTTCACCCGCTCGCGCTCTTCGCCTTCCAGCGCTTTGAGGATGGCATCCAAAGAGACAGGCTCCGGCGCAACATAGATAATCGCTTCAATCAAGGCTTTGAGTGTTTCGTCCGTCAGCATGATATACCAGGTCTAGATCTCGCCCAGACTTTCTTCGAGGTCCGCGGCATTTATGGAATCGACGACTTCGTCAAACCTCTTGCCCTTAAAAACAGTGATCGGCGCAAACAGGTCCTCCTGGCGAAGGTGGATGGCGCGCAGCCGCACCAGTTCCAGCAGGGCGAGCAGCAATGCAATGAGCGCCTGCCGCCAGACGTATCCCGCAACAAGTTCTTCAATCGTAACGGGCCCCGCCCTCTCACGCATCACCTGCTTTACGTGCTCCAGCATCTCCTGGACGGTCACCTGCTCTCGCCGAATCTGGACCTGCGGCCGCTTTTTGGCGCGTTCCAGGATCTCCCTGAAGGCCGAGATCAGATCAAATGCTGAGACGGCAAGACCCGGCTCGTCCTCCGCCTCTGTAAATTCGCTGATGCCCGGGTTCGACCAGGTGGCTTCTTCTACCGTACGCTTGGATTTCAGCATCTCCGCGGCATTCTTGAATTGTTCATGCTCCAGCAACCTCTGTACCAGTTCTGCGCGGGGGTCCTCTTGCTGCTCCTCCTCGGGAGCCGTAGGGTCCGGTGGCAGCAGCATACGCGACTTGATATAGATCAGCGTGGCAGCCATCAGTATGAACTCGCCCGCAACGTCGATGTTCAATTCTTCCATTAACCGGAGATAGTCAAGATACTGCCTCGTTATCTTGGCGATGGGAATGTCATAGATGTTGATCTGTTGCTTACGGATCAGATCGAGGAGCAGGTCAAGAGGGCCTTCGTACGTCTCCAGCTTAACAGCGGGGATAGGCATCTCTGCGCGCGTGGTCCGCTTGGAAGGTTCCGTGGCGGCGTCATTGGCCGGCCGCCCCGGCGATTCGGGAATGAGTTGACGGTTGTCATCCATCATTCACGCCAACTTTATGGCAGTCCTTACTTCCGCCATCGTTGCCCGCGCAACGCAACGCGCTTTTTCGGTGCCTTCGGCCAGAATGTCCCAGACCTTTTGCGGTTCGCGTTCGTAAACTTTGCGCCGCTCCTGGATGGGCGCAAGGTACTCATTCAGGTAATGCCCCATCAATTGCTTGCATTCCACGCAACCCATTTCCGCCGTCCTGCACCCACGGTCAACGCGTTCAACTACGTCGGGCGGCGAAAAAACCTTATGGTGGTCAAAGACGGGGCACTTTTCCGGATCGCCGGGATCGTAACGCCTCTTGCGGGCGGGATCTGTCATCATGCCGCGGACTTTCTTTTCTACGATGTCAGGCGGGTCGGAAAGGTAAATGGCGTTGTTGTAGCTCTTGGACATTTTTCGGCCGTCCGTGCCCCGCAGGCGCGGGCTGGGAGTCAAAAGCGATTGAGGCTCTGGGAAAATCTCTCCATAGAACTGGTTGAACCGCCTGGCGATTTCCCGGGTCAGCTCCACGTGCGGCACCTGGTCTTCGCCAACCGGAACATATCCAGCCTTGTACATCAGAATGTCGGCCGCCTGTAAAACCGGATAGCCCAGAAAACCGTAGGTGTGCAGGTCGCGTCCCTGCAGATTGTCGAGTTGTTCCTTATACGTCGGCACGCGCTCCAGCCAGCCGAGAGGTGTTACCATTGAGAACAGCAGATGGAGTTCCGCGTGTTCCGGCAGCCGGGATTGTATAAAAAGGGTGGCCTTCTGCGGATCAAGCCCCACGGCCAGCCAGTCGGTTACCATTTCCCGGATGTTCGACTGCAGGTCAGAGGTGTTGGCGTATTCCGTGGTAAGCATGTGCCAGTCCGCCACGAAGTGATAACTATCGTAACGGTCCTGGAGCTTGATCCAGTTCTGGAGGGCGCCCACCAGGTTGCCCAAGTGCAATTTCCCTGTGGGTCGCATTCCGCTTAATACCCGCGGCCGCTTGATTTCCGGCTGTGCCATATGTCGAAATCCAGTATTTCACCCGCAAAAGAGACAGATGAGCGTCTATCGTCCTGTGCGAGGGTCAGTTCCCCATCGTAGCATAGGGGCGCTGCAAACGCGAAGCGCAGTGGGCTCGCGGGCAGGGCTGCGTGACAGCTTTGACCCTTGGGGCTGTTTCCTGTATGAAATTGGTGCAAGATAGTGTAGAAGACTAAACTTGGCGGACTTTCAATAGGAACGTAAGGGATGGAAATTGTTTCAATTCAAGACCTCGGCTCTGAAGTCACCCCCGAGCACTATGAGAAACTGGAGGCGGGCAATGTTCTTTTCATCAACCGCATCCCGATTGATTTCTCGGAAGATGATTATGAATTCGTGATGGGCCAGCGGCAGACGGAGGCGGCCTACCGCAAGAACATCGCCTACCGGCCCGCGCAGGACATCCTGACCGGCGCCGCGCGAGGAAGCGACGAGGAAAGATTGCGGCGGCTGATGAGAGATTTCTCCCGCCAGGCTGTCGAGTTGCTGTCGCGGCTGCTGGCACGGTACGCGGCGGGATGGAAAGTTGATTATGCCAGCCTGCGCCCGTTTGAAGAAGAAGGCCGTAATCTTTCGCTCCATGCCCGCAATGACCTGCTGCATTTCGATGCTTTCCCGACGCGCCCGACGTACGGCGACCGCATCATGCGATTTTTCATCAACCTCCATCCCAGCCGACCGCGCGTTTGGATAACAACCGATGGATTCGAGACGCTGGCCGAGCGGTTTGCCGATCAGGCCGGGCTGCTTCGGATAGGTCGCCGCGCCGCTTCACCGCTGGGCCGAGGGCTTGCCAGGCTAGGCCGGTTGGCCCATTTGCCGCAGGCCCGCCGTTCTCCTTACGATTCAATCATGCATCGGTTCCATAATTACCTGAAAGAAAACCAGGAGTTTCAAAAGCACTGTGCCAAGCAGCGCTGGGAGTTTCCACCGAGGTCAAGCTGGATTGTTTTTACGGACATGGTAAGCCACGCGGTGCTCTCCGGCCAGATGGCCATGGAGCAGACGATTATTATCCCGCGACGGCTGATGGTGCATCCCGAACAGGCGCCCTTGGGAATTCTTGAAAGGCTGGCAGGTGTGCCCCTCGTGCAACGGACCTGATCAGTCCGGCGCAAGGGAAGGCAAGGCTTTCTGTGCGGATGAATCCTTCTTTGCCGTCCATTTTCCCCAAACTAAATTTAGAGTGTCGTGCCCGAGCAGACGATAGAATATTCTGGAACGACGACGATGCTGCGAAACCGGAGAGTTCAAATCGCAATGCTTGCGTGTGGGCTTGCTCTGACGGCGTGGGCGTGCTCGCGGAATTTCCCGGACGTTTGGCAGTCCGTAACCACTGGCAAGCAATATTACGTAAGGAAGGACAAGAACCATTTGTATGCTCAGTGGGTCAACCTGCCGCCGGAAGCTGCAAAGCACGGGGCTTATATTCACACGGCATGTACGCTGACGGGGTCTAAATGGACAGGGACCTCAGAGATCTATATGCCTTGCACCACTGGTGAAGGGAAGGACGAGAAGATAGCGAACACTTGCCACCTGAAGCTGCAAATCGAGTTCTACTCCGTGGGCCATGACCAAATCAAGGGTCGCGGCCAAACTCTTAAGAAGTTTAATTGCAACACTTGTCAGGTGATTGAAACCGGATGGAAGGATTTTGAATGGGTCCCCGCAAGTTGAAGGGACCTCAGCCTGACCTTGCTTTTCTGATCTCTTCAATCAACGGCGGAACGATCTCAAAAAGGTCACCTGCAATTCCGTATGTCGCGACCTCAAAGATCGGTGCTTCGCGGTCCTTATTGATGGCGACTACAACCCGTGAACCCTTCATGCCGACTTGATGCTGAATTGCGCCGGAGATTCCGAGCGCTACGTATAGGCGAGGCGCGACCGTTTGCCCGGAGCTTCCAATCTGGCGGTCCATAGGCAGCCACCCGCTGTCGCAGATTGGTCGCGAGGCACCGAGTTCCGCCCCGAGCGCTTCCGCCAGGTTTCTGGCCAGTTCAAGATTTTCCGGCTTCTTGATTCCGCGCCCCACTGCAACGATGACTTCCGCCTGGGTCAAATCAACCGCCTGCCGCGCTTCCCGGAATTTCGGTTGGGGACGTGTGCGGATTACCTCCGGTGCGATGGTTATTTGCACCGGCGTGATCTTTGCCGGCGATTGCCCTCGCTGCACGGAATCTTCTCGAAAAGCGCCGGCCTGGAACGAAACAAACCAAGGCGGATCGCAAGAAAATTCAACGTCCGCAGAAAATCTGCCCTGGAAAACCTGCCGGACAAAAACCGTGCGCACATCTTCGCGGCGGTAGCCCAGCGAGTCGCTGATTAATACGCGGTCAAGAGAGGCCGCCAGTTTCGGAACGAAGTCACGCACCTGGTAGGTGTGGGAGAACACAACAAAACGCGGTTGCCTCTGCTCGATCACGTGACGGAGAGCAAAGCTGTAGCCATCGGCCGTGTATTCTGCAAGTTGCGGGGATTCGACCGTCAGAACATCGGCAAGGTCGGCGCCAGCCAGTTCTGATGCCTGGGAACTGACATCTCCACCAACGACGACGGCCGTGCAGACTGCTCCGAAGTCCTTGGCAAGGTGCTGCGCTGCCGCAATCGCTTCCCATGCAGGACGTGCCGGCCTGCCTTCCTGAAGTTCGGCGTAAACGAGAATTTCGTCAGCCACGATCGGATGCCATTCCTTTCCTGAAGGACTGTACTCGCCTTCAGGTTGCTGAAAGACGCTCGGTTGGTCTCATTCCAAGGGCCGATCTTTTTATCAGCGCGAGAAGCCTGCTCGGGTTCTCAGTCGCTTGGGCGAAAGCAGATATCTCGCTTCTTCCCGTTCCCGGTGCCATCCGGGACAGGACTTCGCTCGAAATGACGGGCTCCGGGCTATAGTCAGCAACCTGCTATGTTCTTCTACAGAACCCTCGCTTCGTTTTTCAATTTATCAACCAACTGCACGGCGATCTCTTTAGGACTGCCCTCGATAAATTGGGTTTGGGCGCTCTTTTTCGGGACGTAAAGTCGTGAAATGGTCTGGCGGGGCTTCAGCACATCCGCGTCAAGGCCCAAGTCCCGGGCGGTCAGCTTCTGGATAGGCTTGTTTTTCGCGGCCATGATGCCTTTCAGCGTGGCGTAGCGGGGCTTGTTGATGCCTGATTGTATGGTCAGCACTGCGGGCAGAGGCATTTCAATCCACTGGAACCACCCGCCTTCAAGTTCCCGCTTAACTTTCAGGTGATCGCCTTGCGCCTGGATCTCCATGATGATTGTTGAGTGCGGCAGGCCCAGCAATTCCGCAAGGATGACGCCGGTCTGAGCAAATCCGAAATCATCGGATTGAAGGCCGGTCAGCACCAAGTCCGGATTTTCGCTGCGAATGGCTGCGGCCAGCGCTTTGGCGGTTCCTTGCGCATCCAAGTTCTGGAACGTTGCGTCCTCGAGGTGCAAAGCACGATCGGCCCCTTTGGCAAGAGCTTCCTTGATGGCTTGGGTGGCGCGGGCTGGGCCCAGCGTGCAGACGATGACTTCGCCCCCTTGGCTTTCCTTCAGCCGCAATCCTTCTTCGAGCGCATAAACATCGGGCTCGTTAACTTCGAAGCTGGCGCCAGCTTCGTCGATCCATGTCGAGGTTGCATTTAATCGGAGGACGGAGTCTCGTAAGGGTATCTGCTTGAGGCAAACGATGATTTTCACCTGGGATTGTATCCTCTAAGAGGGGGCCTCATCGGTGCATACGTTGGGACCCGCTATTCAGAATAGCGCTTAAAGAGTAGCGCAGCATTCGTGCCTCCAAACCCGAACGAATTTGAGAGCGCGTAATTGACACTCGCCTGTCGCGCGGTGTTCGGAACATAGTCAAGATCGCAATCGGGGTCCGGGTAATCGTAGTTGATGGTGGGAGGAATAATCTGATCACGCAGAACCATCGTCACGATGCCCGCTTCAAGCCCTCCTGCGCCTCCGAGCAGATGACCGGTCATGGATTTGGTTGAACTGACCGGAATTTTCGCGGCACGTTCTCCGAAGACCTTCTTAATCGCCATGGTTTCAAGCTTGTCGTTGTAAGGAGTTGAGGTCCCGTGGGCGTTGATATAATCCACCTCTTCCGGCGAGACTTTAGCGTCGTTAAGCGTGTTTCTCATGACGCGGACGGCGCCATCAGCGTCTTCGGATGGCTGGGTAATGTGGTAAGCGTCGCCGGACATTCCGTAGCCGACAACCTCGCTCAATATTGTGGCGCCGCGCCTGATAGCAAAGCCCAGTTCCTCAAGAATCAGAATGCCGGCTCCTTCACCGATTACAAAGCCGTCGCGGTCGCGGTCAAAGGGGCGGCTGGCTTTCTCCGGCTCATCGTTCCGGGTGGAAAGCGCGCGCATAGAAGCGAACCCGCCTACGCCCATAGGGGTGATGGCTGCTTCCGCGCCCCCGCAAATCATTACATCGGCATCACAGCGCTGGATCAGCTTATAAGAATCGCCCACTGCATGCGCACTGGATGAGCAGGCGGTACATGTTGCGGAGTTCGGCCCCTTGGCGCCCCAGCGGATCGAAACAAACCCTGAGGCAAGGTTGACGATGGACGCCGGGATGAAGAATGGAGATATTCTTCGCGGGCCGCCCTGCATGAGCGCCGTGTGTTCGCGCTCGATAACGTCGAACCCTCCGATGCCGGAGCCAATATAGACGCCGGTTCGCTCCGCGATTTCGGGGGTGATATTCAGCCCTGCCTGCTGCATGGCGAATTCCGCCGCAGCCATGGCGAACTGAATGAACAGCCCCATTTTCTTGACTTCGCGCTTTTCAACGAAACGGAGAGGATCAAACCCCTTAACCTCCGCTGCGAAGGTGACGGGGAAGCCTGTGGTATCGAAGTGAGTAATCGGGGCCGCGCCGCTCTTCCCAGCGAGCAGGTTCTGCCACGTCTCTTCGGTCCCCACACCCAGCGCGCTAACCAGGCCAACCCCTGTTACGACGACTCTTCGCGCCAAGTTCTGTCCTCCTGCGGGCCTGTGCCGTCAGTTCTTCGCAGGCTTGGCGTGGGCCTGGATGTAATCGACGGCATCTTTGACGGTCTGGATCTTTTCAGCGTCCTCATCCGGGATTTCGATCTCGAATGCCTCCTCGAATGCCATTACCAACTCCACGATATCCAGCGAATCGGCACCAAGGTCATCGACAAAATGCGCGGTGGGAGTGACCTCCGCTTCATCCACTCCAAGCTGCTCAACGATAATCTGCTTAACCTTTTCTTCAGGTGAAGCCATTGACATATCCTCCTGACCCTTCATGGGGTTGGCTATTCTAACTTTGCGCTGCGGGAGCGTCAAGCTCCGTTTCCCCGAACGTACCGCGTTGCAGCACATTGAGGCAAAAAGCGATGGTTTTCGTCCATCTCCAGCGAATGTTCCTGACCCGCTCCAGTCTCCGCACGAATCAGGCCATGTACATGCCGCCGTTGATGTTTAAAACATGGCCCGTGATGTATCCCGCCTCATCGGATGCAAGAAAACGGACCCCGTATGCAACCTCCCGGTCTGTACCCATTCTGCCGGCCGGGATAATCGCTAATAGCTTCTGGCGCATGTCCTCAGGCAACTTTTCGGTCATAGGGGTCGCGATGAATCCTGGCGCGACGGCATTCACCGTGATGTTCCTTCGTGCCACTTCCGCCGCCACGGCCTTGGTCAGCCCGATAAGTCCCGCCTTGGACGCAATGTAATTGGCTTGCCCCGGATTTCCCGCCTGGGCCACCACCGAGGTGATGTTGATGATGCGGCCATACCGTTGCCGCACCATACCCGGCAACACCTCCTTGATACAATGGTAGGCGCCATCCAAGTTTGTCCGCAAGACCGCGTCCCAATCTTCGGCCTTCATCCGCAAAAGCAGATTGTCTCGCACAACCCCCGCGTTATTCACCAGAATATCAATCTTTTTCCAAGTTTCCAAAACTTTGCTGATTCCGGCCTTGACCGATTCGGAGCTTGAAACGTCAACGCTCAGAACCATGGTTTTGCGACCTGCGCCCTCGATCTCTTTTGCTACCGCTTCCAGCTTTTCCACATTGCGGCTGGCCAAGGCGACATCGGCCCCGGCTTCTGCAAGGACCAGCGCACATGCCCGCCCGATCCCCTGCGAAGCTCCAGTTACGACTGCAACGCGTCCTTTTAAGTCCATAAATTCGGTCCAAACAAGAAGCCTTCGATTTTGGCCCGGAATGGCAAGTGGGTCTTGCGCTACTGCTAAAACTGAGTTTCGAAGCGCTCGTTGCGAATTGCTTATTGGCGCCGTAACATGGGCTGAACGGCACCGGCCACTTCGTTCACCGAAGGTACGTCACTGGCGCTCCAAACCTGAGTGCTGCGGTCGATCTGCCGCATAAGTCCTGAAAGCACTTTCCCGGGGCCAACCTCAATGAACACATCCGCGCCTTCGCGGCGCAAGGCGAGCATCGAATCTGTCCATCGCACCGGCGCTGTTACTTGACGCTTCAGCCCGTCTCGGACTGCCTCAGCCGTGCGCACCACGGTTGCATCAGCATTGTTCACCAGCGGCACGCGCGGGTCCCGGATGGTCACGGCATCCAGATCTGTTGCCAGTCGGTCTGCGGCAGGCTTCATCAGGCTGCAATGGAAAGGTGCACTCACGTTCAGCATAATGGCGCGCTTGGCGCCGCGGGACTTCGCAAGTTCGATGGCTCTTTCAACCGCCCCACGGTGCCCGGCAATAACGGTCTGCCCCGGCGAATTTAAATTGGCCGGGGAGACCACCTGCTCTTCTGCTGCCTCGCGGCAGATATCTTCAACTGCTGCGGCGTCCAGGCCCAGCAATGCCGCCATAGCCCCCTCGCCGACGGGAACCGCTTCCTGCATATATTCGCCCCGCTTACGCACCAGCCGCACAGCGTCCGTCAGCTCAACGGATCCCGCAACAACCAGGGCCGAATACTCTCCCAGGCTGTGTCCTGCCACAAAGTCCGGCTGGATGCCTTTTTCTTCAAGTACGCGGGCCGTCGCAACCGAAACGGTGAGAATCGCCGGCTGCGTGTTGGCCGTTAACTGCAATTCCTCCGCCGGCCCCTCAAAGCAAAGCTTGGAAAGCCGGAACCCCAGCGCGGCGTCTGCCTCTTCAAAGACTTTGCGGGCGCAGGAAGAAAATTCAGCCAACTCGCGGCCCATTCCGGGCGCCTGCGAGCCTTGTCCTGGAAAAAGAAATGCTATTGCTGACAAAAACCAATCTCCACTTTGCTTAGGGTACGAGTGGATGGCCGGGCCCGCCATCCTTGCACGGGAAGGCTTCTGCCTGGTACTACCAGCGCATCAAAACCGACCCCCATGTAACGCCCGCCCCAAATGCCGACATCAGAATCAGATCGCCTCTCTTAATCCGTCCGCTGCGCACACATTCATCCAGGCAGATCGGGATGGAAGCCGATGAAGTATTTCCTACACGGCTGATGTTGGAATAGACCTTGTCAGCCGGGATTCCGAGCCTTTCCCGGACAGCCTCCGTAATTCGCAAGTTGGCCTGATGCGGGATAAACAGGTCAATCTGGCTGGGCTCAACCTTTGCCTGTTCCATCACCTGGCGCGAAACTTCCTCCAGGCTGCGGACGGCGACCTTGAACAGCTCATTTCCCCTCATCTTGATGTAATGTTCGCGCGCCTGGACCGTCTCACAGCTTGCCGGCCGCGCGGTCCCTCCGGCGGGGATGTAGAGATGGTCCGCGTAAACCCCATTCGTGTGGATTTCAGACGCCAGGATCCCAGAGGACGAGTTAACCGGCCCCAAAACGCCCGCTGCGACACCGTCACCGAAAATCACACAGGTCGAGCGGTCTTGATAGTCAAGATAACGCGAGAGCAGTTCGGCGCCGATCACCAGCGCGTATTTTGATTTTCCAGTCTTGATGAACTGGTCCACGACGGTGATGCCAAAAAGGAAGCCTGAGCATGCGGCGGCCAGGTCGAAGGCGCAGCAAGTCCCAGCTCCCAGTTCGCGCTGGATGATGGAAGCCGTCGCCGGCAGCGGCATATCCGGCGAAATTGTTGAGCAGATAATCAGATCAAGCTGTTCGGGGGAGATGCCTGCCATCTCCAGGGCTTTTCGCGCGGCTTGGACGGACAATGTTGATGTCGTTTCATGCGGCGCGGCCTGTCGCCTTTCTTTGATGCCGGTGCGCTCCGTAATCCATTTATCAGACGTATCGACCATTTTTTCCAGGTCGAAGTTGGTAATCACTTTTTCTGGCAGCGCTGAACCCGTGCCCAAAATGCCCGTAGCAACCATTATGGCTCCTGAAATGACTTCCTCACAGATCGCCCAAAATGCCAAATTGCCATCCTGAGCGAAGCTTCTCTGAATGTCTTTAGAATTAGTACATGGCTCTTTCGCTGCGCTTGCGATGACAAGCGTAGGATCCGTTTTTCAGCAACCTGCTGCTAATTCTTGCTGAGCGAAGCGAGGGCCAGTTCTCGCTCGATTTTTTCGTTGACCCGACCTTCGGAAAACTCTGCTGCGACGCGAATGGCATTTTTGATGGCGTTGGCGTTTGAGCCGCCGTGGCAGATGATGCAGACGCCCTTGACCCCAAGCAGCGGGGCGCCTCCGTATTCGGAGTAATCGACCCGCTTTTTCATCCTTTCGAAAGCCCGGCGGGAAAGCAGGTAGCCGGCCTTCGAGGGCAGGCTGCTTGAGAACGCTTCCCTCAGCAGGCTCGAAAACGTGTCCACCATTCCTTCGCTGATCTTCAACGCAACATTGCCGATGAAGCCGTCGGCTACAATCACGTCCACGCGGCCGTTGAAGAGATCACGGCCCTCCACATAGCCGGCAAAATTCAGGTTCAACTCATTCAGGCGCGCCAGTGCCTCGCGGGTGGCTTCCGTGCCCTTATGTGCTTCCGTACCGTTTGAGAGCAATCCAACTCTTGGCTTTTCCGCGCCAAAGATCACCCGGTAATAGATTTCCCCCATGACCGCGAACTGCTCCAGGTGCAGTGGCTTGCAGTCCACGTTGGCGCCTACATCGAGCAAAACCGATGCTTTTCCGTGCACCGAAGAAGGAAAAACCTGGGCCAGCGCCGGACGATCTACGCCCTCAAGAGTGCCCAACAGGATTTTTGCCGTGGTCATCACCGCGCCGGTATTGCCGGCGCTGATCAATCCGTCTGCCTTCCCGTCGCGCACCAGCCGCGCGGCTACGCGGATGGAAGAGTCCCGCTTGCGGCGGAAAGCCTTCGCGGCTTCATCTTCCATGGTGACAGCTTCGGAGGCATGAACAATTTCAATCCTGAGTCCCTTGACGCTGCGGCGCTCCAACTCGCGATGGAGCCTGTCCTGGGGGCCTACCAGGATCACTTCCGCATGCTGCGCTTGCGCTGCCAGAATTGCGCCCTCGATTTCAGGCAGAGGCGCTGCGTCAGATCCCATTGCATCAACAGCTATCGCGCGCATGTTCTCAATGAACTACCCGAGGGAAATCACCGTCAGCGAGACCAGGTGCTGCCTGCACTGATCTCGGGGTCCTCAGGCCGCTTCTTTCACCAGGATTGCCTCCCGGCCATTGTACATGCCGCAATGGGGACACGCCTGGTGGGGCAACTTTGATTCGTGGCAGTTGGGGCACTCAGAAAGCGATTGCCGTTTCAGGTGGTCATGGGCGCGCCGCCGGTTGCGGCGTGCTCTTGAATGTCGTCGTTTCGGATTTGGCATCTTTCAATTTCCTTCAAGTTGTGCTATCCCGCCGCTCTTGAGTCCGGCGAGGCTGTTTTTCACGTGAGTCTGCTCCCATGCAATTGGCGACCCACACGCCAACCTAATCGAGCCTTGACTTTCATTACATCCGGCTCAGCTTTTCTTCAAGAAAGCGAATGGTGAATCTTCGTGCTGCGATGAGCATTTGCAATGTTCGAAGTTTCGGTTTGCACCGCATACGGGGCATAGGCCCCGGCACTCCGGTTCGCAAACCAGCTTCATCGGAACGGAAAGAATAACCTGTTCCGTCACGACGTCGGCCAGATCCACCCCTTCTCCCGAAAAGAAGCCAACCTTGAGTTCGTCTTCTGGGACCTCGATTTCCTCTTCCTGCGCGATTTCTTCCACCGGCCGATAGGGCAAATCAAAATCCAGTTCGACGGGCATATTCATTTGCTCCAGGCAGCGGTCGCAGGTGGCTTCCAGAGCACCGGAAATGTGCCCATGAATTCGGATTTCGTCTCCTGCCAGCTCCGCCTCACCATTCACCCTCATAGGTCCTACTTGGCGGAACTTAACTTCTTGATAATCCAGTGCCCCGGGCAGGTAGGTTTCCGAAATAGTTACTCTGTGAAGCTCCAGTTCTTGGAGCGTGATAAACACTTCGTCCTCACGTATCCAAATTTATAATTATAGCCTGTGGGCATTCCCTGTCAAGAAAGGCTGGCGAAACAAGCACTTACTTCCTGCCTTCTAACCGGTCGGTAAACTGCAGTGCGTTGGCAGGATGCAGGTGCTCGACCTGATGCCCACACGCTGACGCCACATTCCCTTGGCAGCTTATTGGAAAACGGTTCGGATCCCGTCACTTCGAGTGAAGCTCTGTCACGGGTGGGTCAGAGCGAAGCGAGAAACCCGCCTTTACCCATGCGACTGAGAACGAAAGCAAATTCCTCAGTCCAATAAGAGCCTTCGCCCTCTGAATGACGCCGACCGTGAGGACCTTTTCGGCAACGGATTAAGTGCCTTTCCTCTTGAAATTATCGGCAGAGTTGAATACATTCTCAAAACTTGAGTGAAAATCATTAGCAAGCTTGCCGGGGCTGTTCGAGCGGAACTTCCCCAATCGGGCCTCGCCCGCTGGGCATCGATCTCCTTCAGCCTCTCTGTTCTAACCTATCTTGTTTCGATTGCTGCCACTCAGGCGTTTCTGGCGCTTGCCGGGCTGCTTTTTACCATACACCTTCTAACCAATCATCCGGCCATCGCTGTTCCGCCCATCAAGCTGCCTTTGTTGCTCTTCTGCCTCTTTACGGTTATCTCCGTGTTTTGGGCAACGAATCCGGGAGCAGGGTGGCTCGCCGTGCGCAAGCTCGTCCTGTTTCTGATCATTTTGCTTGCAGCCAACCTGATTGTGAACAGCAGGCACATGATCTGGCTCTGGAAGGGACTATTCCTCGAATCGGCCATCGTAGGCGTCATCGCAGCAGTCCAATTTGTTCGGCAATACCTTACTGTCCGGGCCGAGTATCCCCATCAGGTCTATGCCCTTATGATCACTACGCGCATCACCGGGCTGATGGGGGACTGGATGAACTTCGGCGGACAGCAGATGCTCGTGTTCGTCTTTCTTGCCGCATTCCTGCTGCTTGCTATGCGGGTTCGGCGCGTCTGGTGGGCGGTGATGGCCGTGGTTGCCCTTTCAATTATCCTCAATCTTACGCGCGGAGTCTGGCTAGGCTGCTTCTTTGCGGCGCTTTATCTGCTCTGGCGATGGAAGCCCAAATGGATGCTGGCCCTTCCGATCATAGCCGGCGTGGCTTATCTTTTTGCGCCTTCAGTGGTGCATCACCGGGTTTGGCTGGCCCTTCATCCCCAGCGCGATCCAGCCCTTGCCATCCGGTTTGAAATGTGGAATGCCGGACTGCGCATGATCGAGGCGCACCCCTGGGTTGGCGTGGGGCCGAATAATATTCCCGAGGTGTATGATCTATATCTCCCCAGGGGGCACGCGCCGATTGCCGGTTACCACGAGCATCTGCACGACAATCTCATACAGATCGCCGCGGAACGCGGCCTGCCGTGCCTGGCGGCCTGGCTCTGGTTGATGGGTGCGCTGGTGTGGAATGCCTGGAAAACACGCCGGCGGACGGGTCCCGGACGGTGGCTGGTTGACGGCGCCATCGCCGGTTGGCTGGCGTTCGTCATTGAGGGATTTTTCGAATTCAATTTCGGGACCTCACCCGTTCTGATGCTTTTCCTGTTCGTTGTTTCGATCCCTTTTGTTGTGGAGCGGATTGAAACCCCGCGCCTGGAGCAGCCGCCGACGCAATGGTCCTGACTGCGAAGCGCAGTTGTTTCGTGACTCAGCGGCTTTGCATGAACGAGCTTTTTAAACTGGATGGTGCATGACCGCCAAACGCCAATTGTTCCGCAGTTCGATGGTGGTGGGTGTTTTTTCCTTCCTCGGCAGCCTGACCGGCATTCTGGTTGAAGTCAGCATTGCAGCCAATCTGGGACTTTCCAAGGCTTCGGACACGTTCTACGTTGCCTTCACCGTTCCCTACATCATCACAAACCTGATCTCCGCCACAGGCCAGTTCTCGCTGGTTCCCTTTTTTTCTTCGCTCGAAGCGCAGCATTCTGAAGAAGATGCTTGGCGAGGCTTCAGCTATGTGGCCAACATCGTCTTTCTCGGCCTGGGCGTGTTGGCCTTGCTGGGAAGTCTCGCAGCTTATCGGCTTGTCCACGGGATCGCGCCGGGATTCACGGCGGACCAGGCGCGGGTTGCCGCCCACCTTGCGCGCTGGCTTTTCATCATTATTATTCCCGCGGGCCTGGCGGAGATCATTCGTTCATTTCTGTTCAGCCGGCACCGCTTCGCCATCGCTTCTTCAGCTAATTTCTTCCGCAACGTCACCGTCGTCTTCAGCATTTTGTTCGGATTCCGCCATTTTCATTATTACAGCATCATCTTCGGCTATATGGCGGGCTACCTTGTGCAGCTTGCCGTTCTTGGTGGGCGGCTGCTGATATCGTTTCCGGTGCGTTATTCAGTCAGCTTTCGCGGCTCAGGAGACGCCTTCCGCAATCTTCATGGAGCAGGGCTGGCGCAGATGGCGACCGCGATCTCGTGGCAGGGTGTGGTCATTGTGGAAAGGATCATCGCATCATTTCTGCCACCCGGCACGCTGACCGCCCTTTCCTACGGCATCAAGATCATGAGCACAATTGCCGAGGTCCTTGCGGGCAGCGCCGGAACGGCGGCCTTGCCGCGCATTTCCAAAGCCGTTGCGCTTAAAGCGGCAGAGGAGGTGCGGAGCGCCCTGCGGGACACGCTTGAAATCAGTCTGGCGCTGGTCGCTCCATTCATGGTTTTCTGCCTCATGCTCAGCCGTAACATTATCCGGCTTGCTTTTGAGCGCGGCCGGTTCACCCACGAAGCCGCGTCACTGATGGCTCTGGTCTTCTTTTATTATTGCTTGAGCCTCATTCCGTATGCCGCCATCCGCCTGATGAATTTCTATCTTTTCGCCCGGAATGAAGCTGCCCCGTTTTTTCGGCTGGCGGCGTCTCAATATTTGCTGAACGTTGTGTTCGATCTGCTTTACGTGGGCGTGTTCCGCCTGGGGGCGAAGGGAATTCCGCTGGGGATGCTCACGTCCGTCATCCTAGCTTGTTGCCTTGCCTACGCGCGTAACCTCGGCAGGGTGCGCGATGCGATTGACCGTTCGTTCGGCATATTCGCGCTTAAAGTGGGGATTGCAAGCGGGCTCGCGGCGCTGGCTATTGGGGCGCTGATGATGCGGATGGCAGCCCCGCAGACCGGCTTTGGCAACTTCGTTTACCTGTGCATTACCTGCGGTGCAGGAAGCGTGGTTTACCTTCTTGTTCTGAGTGTCACAGGAATCTTGCAACCTTCGCAATTGAAATCACTCTGGCAGCGACCTTCCGGCGCGTAGGTCAAGGAAGGTTCGTTCACCACAATAACCTGCTGGAACAACGCGTCAAGATCACCCATCGAGGAAAAAACTGCTGACTGCGCCGGCTATAGCTTGCTGACTTCGAGCAGCAAATGAGCGGTAAATGTCGTTGTGATTGTCGGGTCCCGGCCGGTTACAATCCCGAGGTCTTTATCGTTTTCGTAATCGAAAACCTTGTATCGGCCGTCCTTTTCAAGACCGCGCAACTCGATCTTGCCTTGCCACGGGGTCGCGGGATCGGGCGCATAAAAGGCATAATACATTTTCCCGTCTTTCCTGATCGCGTAGCCTTCGGGAACGTCGTACCCGCAAGTGTAGAGGTTCAGGAAAGTCCCCGTCGATAGCATCTTGTCGTTATAGATCGAAGTCCACTTCTTCCAAATAGCTTCTTTTTGAGGCGTCAGGTAAACCTCTTTGAAATGAGGGCCGGGATTGGGCCAGACGAATTTCGTTCCTATTACGCCGCCCGTTCCCACGGTTGAAGCGAAGTCAGACCCCTTGTCGATTTCGTTGCCACCGGTGAATTCAATGCTTGTCAACTCGACGTGGTCGCCATAGACGGCCGCCTGAGGTCCCAGCAGCGCCTTGTACATCTTGATCCGGCGCCGCACCTGGACCGAGCCCACCGGGTCTGCCGTCACTCCCTGATCCATGTAAGGAAGCCACGCGAAGTTTGGCGGCGTACCGCAGGGACAGCTTTGCGTGACACTATCGGGCTTCAGGGAGCGCGTGGTCTCGAAAATCTCTTTGTAGATATTGGCCATGGCCTGGACCGAATCCTGCGGTGATTTGTGATGGTGCTTCGGATTGTAGCAGGCGGGAACTGTGTAGACGTTGTCCAGCTTGCTGCCGTCGAATCCCCAATCGCTAATGAATTTCTCCGTCAGCTTTTTGTAGTATGCCTGGACTTCGGGGAGTGCGGGACACAGCGCAGCAAGATGACGAACCATGTGCGCCGGCTTGCCGTTCTTGTCGAGGATCAGCCAATCGGGATGTTCTTTCACAACCTGCGCCACTTTGTAACGGTGCGATTCGTAGCGGCCGGAGCCATCCTCGACTGCGATGGGCAGCCACCAGATCTGCACCATGATTCCCTGCTGGTGGAACGCCTGCACCATTTTCTGGATGGAATCGCCGGGAAATGTGTCGGGCCGCGGGTTCCAGTCGCCGTAGGTGTCAAACCAGCGATCGTCCAGAGTGGCCCAACGGATGTGGAACTCCTTAAGCTTCGGAATAGTCCCCAGCATTTGCTTTGGCGTCACGTCTGCTTCATAACCCCAGCCACACCAACTGATCTGGTAAGCCGCATTGTTGGGTTTGGGTAGATTCCAACCTTCGCGTTGCAACACTTCGGAATAGAGGTGCAAGGGTTCATAAAAGTCACCCGAAAAAACTGAAATGAACGCTCGTGGAGTTGAATACGTCTCGCCGGGTTGCAGGGTAGAATCCGGTTCCAGAGTCATGGAAGCGGTAATCCGACCATCGCTCTCAACCTGGACGGGCAGGGAAAGCACCCACGGAATTGTTTCAATATGGCCGATGGCTTCTCCGACTTTGTCTGTCCAGAAAGCCACGACCGGGACACCGCCGCCCTCGCCGCCGGGTAGAATCGCACCCATGAGGTTCTCACGGGAAAACCGGTCTGAGATTTCGACGACATCATCCTGCCCCCATTTTTCGCTCGAGCCCTGAAAAGACCAAAGCTGGTACGGCGGCACCCCCGGATCGACCAGCGAGGCGTCCAATCGATGACGGTTTGCAATAACCTTCTCGAGTTTTACCGGCTTGTTGCTCAGATTTTTATATGAAGACGAAGTTATCAGAAGGTTCGGGAAATCATTGTAAACTTCGAACGCCAGAGTTTCCTCGAGCAAAGCGCCATCGTCCTGATTGCATCGTCCGGTAATTTCGATCCGCTTCCCTTGTTCGCCGATCTTGCCCCGCGCGGGCGAAACCTTCACGTGATCGAAGTCGAGCGTAAAATTGTGGATCTCTTTCCCTGCTACCGTTACAGAGTTGGCAGCCCCCAGCAGGGAACCGGAGGGCTGGTCAAGCGTAAGCTGCTTTCCGTTTTTCAGCAGGGATGCCTCAACGTACCCCGAAGGCAGAATTTCGAATTCAGCCGTTGCCGTCCTGATGGAAACAGGCCCACCGGGGCTCGTTGTCACGACGATTTTTGAAGCAGCATCGCCTGTGCCTGTCGGTGAAGATTTCCGACAGCCCGACATCAGGAGCAGGGTTGTCAGGACAAAAGGCAGTATTCGTCGAAAGCGGGGAAATTGGCGCATCGATTCTCTCCTCCATGCGACTTGAGCGGGACTCTGTGACTGTCCGTGAAGGGATTATACTTCAGCCCCGTGATTTGGGGCCAGGTGAACGAGGGACTACCGTCTGGCGCTCTCATAACAGCCAAGCACGCGGAGGAAATTCGTGACCTCTTGCAGGTGATCAAGAGCTTTACGGCAGCGCTCATCTCTGATATTGCCGACGAAATCGAGATAGAAGAAGTACTCCCAGGGGCGGCCGCTTAGGGGTCTCGATTCCATTTTGGTCAGGTCGATATCGCGCAGCGCGAAGACACTCAGACATTTGTAAAGAGCTCCCGGAACGTTGCGCGTTGAAAAGACGATAGACACCTTGTTGGCCCGTGGCGACACGACTGCTTTGGGCGAGAGCAGCAGAAAGCGGGTGAAGTTTTCGCGGTGATCTTCAAGGTGCGTTTTAAGAATACGCGCATGGTAATAGGAAGCGGCCACCCGGCTGGCAATTGCAGCGGCCCCCACAGGCCGCTCCTCTGCCAGCATCTTGACGCTGCCGGCGGTATCGTAAAAAGGAACCTTTTCGATTTTCGGATGCTCGGAAAAGAACCTGTTGCATTGCGCCAGTGCCACAGGATGCGAGTAAACGCGCTTGAGGTTCCGCAAGGTAGTTCCGGGAAAGGCGATCAGGTTGTGGACGATCCGAAGGTTCACTTCACCCACGATGTGGAGGTCGTTCTTGAGCAGCAGATCATAATTCTCATAAACTGAGCCGGCCAGAGTGTTTTCAATGGGCGCGAGGCAGCGTGAGGCCTTGCCCTTGGCCACGCTCTCAAAGACGGCTTCAAAGGTCGGGCACGGCAGCACCCGAATGTTGCGGCCCAGAAGTTTGTAGGCCGCTTCTTCGCTGAAGGCCCCGCGCTCGCCCTGGAATGCAATCGTCTCTTTTTTCATGCTGATGTGCTTCTCCAAGACCCATCCGGTAAGTTTGTGATGCTATCACGGCATGCGCTGGTGAACAACGCCAGCCGTCTTGGTCGGCTCAATCGGGTGCTTTTCTGAAACATCGCTATACAAAAGGATTCTTGTCTTCCGGTCGCGTGGGAGGCGGCGGCGGAGAGCCCAGCAGTCCCCTGAAGAAGAAGTCAACGCACGCCTGGGTCAGCTCTTCCTGGGAAATAGGGCCTTCGGGGTTATACCATTGGTAAAGCCAGTTGATAATCCCAAGAAGATTGAAGGCGGCGAGGGTAGGTGAAATCAGGCGTTCGTGGCCGGACCGGTCCTGGACCTGGGCGATCAGGTCCTCGAGATAGTGGATGTAGGCTTTTTTGCGGGCGTTGATTTTTTTGCGTAACGGCCCCTTGAGTGAACGATTTTCGTGCAGTATCACCGTGATTTCCAGATCGCGGGCTCGGACCACCAGATCGATGTGTCCGATGATTGTCTGGCGGAGTTTTTCCTGCGGGTCCTCGATCGATTTCACCTTTTCCAGCACGGTCTCGTCGAGGATGTCCATGCCGTAATTCATGATCTCATACAGAAGACGGTCCTTGCTGCCAACGTGGTGATAGAGGCCCGCCTTGGTCAGATTGACAGCCTCCGCGATGTCCTGCATGGAAGCGCCGTCATAGCCCTTTTCATAGAACACGCGCGCTGCAACCCGGCAGATTTCACGGAGTTTTTGTTTGTGATCAGTGACGTCGGTCATAGAGATAGCCACACGCAGTTCGCTGCGCCGCCAGTCTATCACATCGCGGCAGTGCTGCGCGCAAGGCGGACGGGAATTTCGCAGGCAGCGGTCAGGTTGGGTCTGGCTGATATTTCAGGTTTTCACTTGCCCGCATCACGATTGTCTCAGGCCGGCCGCCCCGGCGACTTGCTTCGCGGCCCTCCCGTCATTATAGTCGAATCGAGTTTCGCCGGCTGCTGCCGGAAGCCTTACTCTTAATAGTCCAAATTTCATGGAGCGTTGAACTTATGAAAAGCAGGCCCTTTTCAGCCGCTTGTCTGATCGTTTTGATGTATGGGCTTTGCGCCGCGACAGTTGCGAAATCCGCTGACGGCCCCGCGCAGCCGGAAACCGAAGCCACCGCGGAAGTGAACGTCCACCCTGGGAGGCAGGGACGTGCGATTCCGCAGGATTTTCTTGGCTTCAGTTATGAAGCCCCAGTGCTGGCACAGGATTATTTCGACGCAGATAACGAGGCACTCGCAAATCTGCTCTCCAATCTGGGAACGGGCGTGCTCCGGTTCGGTGGAAACTCCGTCGAGTTCACTTACTGGTCGCGCAATGGCAAAATCAGCGCGCCGAAAGCCCGCGCTATCCTGACGCCGCAGGATCTCGACCGTCTTTTCGCTTTCTCCAGCAAGACCGGGTGGCGCGTAATTCTGGGGTTGAACCTGGGCCACTACAATCCCCAGATGGCCGCTGACGAGGCTGCCTATGCTGTCGCACGGGGCGGAAGCCATCTGCTGGCACTCGAGATCGGCAATGAGCCCGACCTTTTCATGCACAACGGCCAGCGACCGGCCACATGGGGGTACAGAGATTTCCGGCGGGAATTTGAAGCGTACGTTCAGGCGATTCGATCGCGCTCTCCCGATGCGCCCATTTCCGGCCCGACGGCATGCTGCAAGGCGGGTCTGGAATGGTTCCCACAATTTCTCGCCGACGAAGGGTCGCAATTGGTGATGGCGAATTTTCACAACTATCCGATGTCGGCTTCGCGGACGCTTTCGCCCAACTCTCCGCGGTATCCCACCATCGAGCGCATGCTAAGCTCGGAATTGATGGATGGCGTCGCAAAGGAGATTCGCCAACTGGCCGATGAGGCACATGCGCATCATCTTCCACTTCGAATGGCTGAAGTGAATTCGGCCTCGAGCGGCGGTAAGAATGGAGTCAGCAATGTATTCGCTGCGGCGCTGTGGGGTGCGGATTACGCTTTTACCCTGGCCGAACAGGGGGCTGCCGGCCTTAATTTCCATGGTGGCTTTTGGTGCGGAGGCTATACCCCGGTGTGCATCTCGCATGGAACTTATTCGGCGCAACCGCTCTACTATGGAATGCTGCTCTTTCATGCCGCTACGCCCGGACGGCTTGTTCTGGTGCGAGTCCGGTCGAAGGCCAATGTTTCCGCTTACGGCGTTCTGGCTAAGGATGGAATGCTCCATCTGGCCTTAATTAACAAGGATGTGCGCCAGTCGGTAAGAGTGAGAATCTCCGGGGCCGGCTCTTATTCGCAGGCCCACGTCTTACGGCTGATTGCCCCATCACTCGGTTCTCAAACCGGAATCACCTTCGGCGGAAGTCCAGTGGGACCAACCGGCGACTGGTCACCCACTTCAGCGGAAAAGATCGAGCGCCGGGGCCGTGACTTTCTGGTTCAGTTGCCCGCGGCCAGTGCTGCCGTAGTGAATTTCCTGAAGTAAACCAGCCTGCATTTTTCGCTGTCCGTGGGATACAAGATCGGCGTGGCTGTCCGGCTTTTCGAAAAAACTACAGTTGAATCCTGAGAAATGCTTTGACTTGTATTAGGAAATTCATATATATTGGCGCAGATTACTAGTCAGTAACTATGAATATAAGATCAACAGCTGCCCGAGCAGTGCGCTTTCGCAACGCTGATTTCTTCAACCTGCACAATTGTCCACCTACTTGGTGCAGAAAAGCGCGGGCCAATGGACTTCATTCTTACTCTACAGTTCGGCGTATGCCGGAGGGGGACACGCCAATGAAAGTAGGCATCATCAGCCCACGAATACTCATACGAAGAGCGCTTTCAACCTTTCTCGCAAGCACAGGGGCGGCCCTTGTCGTTATGGAAGGAAGCGATCTCCATGACTGTCTCGAGGAAATAAAACAATCGCAAGCCGACACTCTCATCATTGACGTCTGCGGAAGCGGGCCGGATATGTTTCCTGACTTGAGCGAGCTGGGGCACGATCGCAAGGTCGTACTGCTCATGGAGGATGTTGACACCACGGCTGCTGCCCGCGCGTTCGAACTCGGCATCTGGGGCTGCCTTTCGACGAAGCAAACGCCGGCGATTTTCCAGAAGGCATTGAACTCGCTGGCGCACGGCGAGCGCTGGATTTCGCCAGGAGCAAGCGACGAGATCCAAGGCTCGACCGGCAAAGGAAGCCGGCTTTCCAAGGCTCCCGAAGAACTGACGCCGCGCGAGTGGGAAGTGCTGGGTCTGCTGGCCAATGGTTTCCGCAATAAAGAAATCTCTGCCCGGCTATCCATCAGCGAAGAGACTGCGAAGACGCACATCAAATCCATTTACAAGAAGTTGAATATCAAAGGGCGGCGCGATGCGATCTTCCGCTATTTTGGGTACGTTCACAGCTCTTTGGAAGAAGCTGCCGTCAAGCCTGCCATGGTGGCAAACCAGCCCGCACCTGTAAACTCCCGCAAGAACTGAGAAGGAAACAGCGCTGAAGTTACTTGCGCGCGGGCTGAACGTTTACGCGGGCCCTATGAATTTTCTTCTTCTGGAGTGGCTGGAGTTCCGCGGAGGGTGATATGCGGCAAGCTGCGCGGGCCATGCAGACTCCCCCAAAAATCCCCCTGATAATCGGTCTATCCTCCCCCGTTGGGGGATTGCTTTTGCATGAATTGTCCGCTAGGTTATGACACGTCTAAGCATAAAGAAGTTGTAATAAGTTAACCTGTTTGGGGGATGCCCGGCAGACGCATGTGCTTTCGGTACAGTATTGATTGCCCGGTCAGCGTCTTATCGCCGGGACGGGGGAGAAAACGGACGATTGCTCGCGGCTGGCTTCACGATATTGGCAAAAGTGGCGCCCGCATTTTTCTGAACGAGCCATTGCCCGTTGAAGCCAGGTTCACGTTGGACGTCCATCTTCCTAATCCGGACAGCAAGATTACGACGATCCGGTTCCAGGCCAGAGTGACTGGAGTTCGTTATGGACCGCCTTACGAAATGGCCCTCAGCTTCCTGGGGAAGGGAGATTTCGTTCGGGGGAAGTTTGCTGAATTTCAGGAAGGCTCCAGGCTGGTAAGGCCCATGGAAAGTTATCGGTGGATCCACTAGGGCTCCACGTTTGGTACATCTTCTCCTCCCTCTCTCCCATTGGAACCTGATTCAGGCGTGTTGGCTTACAGAAGCGCGGCTTCTGTAAGTGACAGGGCGAAGCTTTATGTTTTTCGGCCATGTTGCAGCAAATCATGAAGTTTCTGGAAGCGGCTGGCATGCGCTTTATACGCGTCACCACCATGAGAAGACCGTAGCGTTGACTCTTAAAGCAAAGGGGTTTGAAGTCTTCTTGCCGCTTTATTCCGCTTTCAGCCGGTGGAAAGACCGGACGAAGACTGTCCTGCTCCCGCTGTTTCCCTGTTATGTCTTTCTGCAAGGCGGCCTCGATCGCCGGCTTGACGTCGTCAGCACAGCCGGCATTCATGGTTTTGTCAGTTTTGCGGGAGCACCGGCCAGCATCCCTTGCAACGAGATCAACGCCATCCGCCGGGTGGTCGAGCAACGCATCGGAATCGAACCGCACCCGTTTATCAAGTGTGGCGATCGAGTGAGGGTCAAGGCCGGGCCTTTGGAAGGAATCGAAGGCATCCTGGTCCGGAAGAAAAACCTTGCGCGGCTCATCCTGAGCGTCGAGATGCTCGGCAAGTCCGCGGCGGTTGAGGTGGATGCTTCGCTTGTGGAAAGAGCGAGCGGCTGGGATAAATTTCATATGCGCCGGATGGCAGGAGATGAGCGAAACGCTTTCCCGCAAGCTCGCTAATCTGCTTCAGAGGTTGCAATATTCGATGTACCGATGGATGTGTGAAAGTACGCCGTTGGTCAAACAAAGAGTTGCCGGTTCCGCCACTTGCGCAGGAGCAGGTTGCCGGGTAATTTTCACCGGACTGCTTCTGGTGCTTGCCTTCGAATACTTTCCAGCAAAAATGAATTGTCAGACGCCAAACGCATCGGCCGGAAGTACGAACAATGGCCCGGCGCTTCAAAGACGTTCCATCGAATCCAGCCAAGCCGTCAATTCTGAATACGTCATAGGCGCAGACGACGTGCTAAGAGTGTACGTGGTTGATGTTCCGCAATTCACCGGCGATTATCGAGTGGGGCCGGATGGCAGCCTCACAATTCCGCTGCTTCCGTCTCCTGTCAGGGCCAAAGGATTGACGCTCGATCAGCTTTCCGCACTGATTTCGGACAAGTTGCGCGCTGCGGAACTCGTCAGCCATCCGCACGTTGTGGTCAGTGTCAAAACATCGCCCGCGCACGCTGTAGCTATCACGGGAGCCGTGGAGCACCCGCAGATTTATCCCACCTTCGCGCCTACGACGTTGCTGGACGTCCTCTCGCAGGTAGGCGGTCTTGCGCCCGATGCTGGAACTACAGCCATCATCACGCGCGACAATCGATTGTTGTCGGCCTCATGGCCGGTAAAAGGCTCGGCGCCTGCCGATGGAACCATCAAAGTTGATCTTCAAAAGCTTCTCGCAAGCGGCGATCCCAACCTGAACGTCACGATTTATCCGGGTGACAAAATTACAGTGCAGCGCGCGGGGATAATCTATGTTGTGGGCGCGGTGGGTCGCCCGGGAGGTTTTCGCCTGAGCAATGGCCGCGACCGCATGACCGTCCTGCAGGCCGTGGCGCTCGGCGAGGGTCTGAAGGCCACGGCACTCCAGAAGAAAGCCATGATTATCCGCCGCGGCCCGCAGTTTCCCACCGGGCGAGAGGAAATTCCGGTCAACCTCAAGGACATTCTGGCCGGTCGTGCTCCCGACCCAAGCCTTGAGGCTAATGACATTCTGTTCATTCCCGACAGCGCTTCGAAGCGTGCACTGCGCCGCGGCGCGGAAGCCGCTGTGCAGATTGCCACAGGCATTGTGATCTGGAACCGCTATTAGGTCCAGGCGCTTTCTGAATCAGCGATTAGTGGTAGTCGGGACCGTTATCCTTCTCGAATTCAGCCCAGGATATGCCACAAGAAGCCAACGAATCCGCTTCTGAAACCGTTCTTCCTGAGAGAGCGGAGATGTACCACCGCACTGTCCTTGATCTTCAGCGTGACTGGACGGATTCGTTTGTTTATCTGCGCAGCTACTGCAAAATCCTCTCGAAGCGCCGGTGGACCATCCTGAGCGTTGCAATCGTCGTAACGACGCTTGCAGCGATCTATTCATTCAAGCAGAAGCCGGTTTACCGGGCCACCGCTGAACTTGAAGTGGATTCGGAAGTGCCGGAACTCCAGTCTGTTGACAACCTTTTCCGGACGGTTTCGACCGACCCGACATTCCTCCAGACCCAGGTGGATGTACTCAAGAGTGGAAATCTTGCCTGGCAGACGATCCAGCAGTTGAAACTCGACCTCGAACCTTCCTTCACAAGCGTTTTGCCGGGCGGCGGAGCGGGCGACGAGGGTTTATCGCCCGCGCGCCGGGCGCGCCTGATCGCTGCGTTCAAAAAGTCCCTGCACATTGATCTCGTGCCCGGCAGCCGCATGATCCAGGTGAGCTTTGAGAGCACTGATCCGAATCTGGCCGCAGAGGCTGCAAACGCGCTGGTCAGCAATTACAGGGAATACAACTTTCATTCCAGGTACGATGCCACGCGTGAAGCCTCCGGTTACATGAGGGAGCAGCTTGACGAACTGAAGGCCAAAGTTGAACAGTCGCAGCAGGCACTGGTGAACTACGAACGGGCAAACTCGATCGTTGATGCCACGGGCAAGGTGAACGTCGAGGAACAGCGCCTCGCAGACCTGAGTCAGGACCTCACCGCCGCGCAAAACGATCTGGCGCAGGAGGAGTCTCTTTACCTGCTTGTTAAATCAAATCCCGAGAAGGTTGGCATGCTGGCCCAGGATAGGCTCCTCCAGAACATGGAGGAGAAATATGCCGACCTGAAGGCCGCCTACGCCGACGCGCTTGCCCGATACGGGCCGAAATTCCCTGAAGTCATAAGGCTTGGCCACCAAATCAACGAAATTCAATCGCTGATCAAGCAATATCGCACGCTGGCTGTGGAACGGATTGTGCATAATTATCAAGCCGCATTCGGCAGGGTGAAGCTGCTGTCTGCATCGGTTGCAAGGGAAAAGATGGAAGTCGGGAAGCTGAATCAATTGATGATTCAGCATAACCTTCTCAAGCATGAGTTTGAGACGAACCAGGCACTCTATGACAATCTGTTGACAAAGGTGAAGGACGCCGCCGTCTCGTCCGGATTGCGGGCCAGCAACGTGCGCTTGGTTGATCGGGCGTTCGCGCCTCCGCAACCTATTCGTCCGAAAAAAGCGCGGAACATCGCCGTCGGCCTGATGGTGGGATTGGTGCTTGGTACAACCCTGGCTTTTCTGAACGAGGCGCTCGACACTTCGATTAAAACCGCCGAAGATATCGAGCGAAGCATCGCAGAGCCGGTGCTGAGCGTGATCCCGTCGGCCGGAGTTGTGGGCCGATCAAGTTTATGGTCAGTCGGCGGAAGGAACCTCGCCGCAGGCAGGGGCGCCGCAGAATGGGCTCTACTGAAACATCCCACTTCCGCGCTGGCGGAGTCATACCACACGCTTCGGACAGCCGTGCTGCTTTCCTCGGCACCGTGTCCACCGCGCGTTATACTAGTGACAAGCACGCAGCCCTTTGAAGGAAAGACATCCACCTCCATCAATCTCGCCATGGGGCTGACGCAGATCGGAAAGCGCGTCCTCTTTATTGATGCCGATTTGCGTCAGTCGAGCCTGAGACGAATGATCAATACAAATGGGCGACCGGGACTGAGCAGCATCCTGACCGGAACTGCGGCCTCTGAAGCAGCGCTGTGCCAGGTTAAAGACTTGCCGAACCTCAGGTTTCTTCCTGCGGGCCAGCAGCCACCCAATCCTGCGGACCTGCTTGCTTCGAGCTCAATGAAGGAACTCATGACTACTCTGCGCGAGCGCTTCGACCACGTGGTGGTTGATACGCCGCCCGTGCTGATGGTGACCGACGCCACGGTGCTGTCTTCCTTTGTGGACGGCGTCATCCTGGTGACAGAAAGCCACGTGACGTCGAGGGCTGCGCTTGCCCGGACCCACCGCATCCTGGAAGATGCCGGCGCAAAGATTCTCGGTTGCGTGCTGAATAAGGTCGACCTGAGGTACGACGGCTACTACGGGTCAAACTACAGATATTACGCACGTTACTACTCACCGCCCTCAAGTGGGAGGGGCTTCTCTGCAAGACGTGTGCACCGTTCGTTCAGACACCGCGACACTTTCAAGACTTACGGAAGCGGTGAAATCAGTGCATCGCGGAGCGGCGCATCCGGAGAAATCGCATAGGCCGATGCAATCACAGCCCCGTTGACGGCGGCCTTTATCGCGACAACGAGCGGCTGCATTGTATCCACGCCGCGGTCTTCATGAAGATGATCCACCAACTGACCGCCCAGACTCGAGTCGAAAAATGAATGGACGATATCTGGAACCGGGGTACAAAAGAGATTTTGTGTTGACCGTTTTTACGCAGGCTGGTGTTTTTGTGTTGGGCATTGCTTCAAGCGTGCTTGCAGCGAGGCTGCTGGGGCCGCAAGGGCGCGGCGAACTCGCCGCAGTTGTTCTTTGGCCGACGCTTCTGACGTTTATGTTTTCCATGGGGAATACGCAATCCATTGCGTTCCATGCGGGAAGGCGGATTTTCGATATCTCTGAAGTTTGGACAGCCGCAGTCGTGATGGGGGTCGTGCTTTCAGCCTTTACGGTGATTGCCGGACTCTGGATCATTCCATTTGCGCTCAAGCAATATTCGCCTGAAGTCCGCCATCTGTCGCAGTTGTTTCTTGCATGCGCTCCGCTGATCTGGCTGACCAGCGTTCCGGCAAGTCTGTTGCAGGGCCGGCTCGAGATAGGGCGTTTCAATCTACTCAAGATTATCTGTCCGGCCATTTATGCCGCAGGACTGGTATCGCTTTACATGGTGCGTAAAGCAAGCGTTGCGTGGACGGCGGCTTTGCAGGCCATCGGCTTTGCGGTGATGGACGCAATCGGCGTTTGGCTGGTCTTCAGCAGATTCGGGCCGCGATGGGCGTGGAATATGCGATCTTTTCGGTCACTTCTCAACTTCGGCTGGAAAACGCAATTAGGCAGCATGGCTTCCTACGTGAACCAGCGGCTTGACCAGTTGCTGCTCACGGTGTTTGTTCCGCCGCGCGAACTGGGCCTTTACGTTGTTGCAGTGGCGGTCTCGACATCGCTGAGTTTCATTCCGCAGGCCGCGGAAATGGTCACGCTGGCCCAGGGCTTGAATTCGGATCCCGAACAGACAAAGCGGATCATCGCCCGGTCTTTTGGCGTGACGCTGCTCGCCTTGAGCGTTGGCTGCGCAGCGCTGTGCCTATTATGTCCCTGGCTGGTTCCGCTTGCGTTCGGCGAGTCTTTCGCCCCGGCTATCACCGCATGCCGGATTCTTTTGCCCGGCTCGGTGGCGTTGGGGCTGAACCAGGTGCTCTTCAGCGGCGCGCGAGCGCTTGGCCGTCCGGTGTTGCCCTCGTATGCCGAAGGGTTTGCCATGGCCATTACCTGCATTTCGCTTTATTGTTTGCTCCCGCGATATGGATTCATCGGAGCGGCTATTGCTTCCACGGCGGCCTACATTGGCAGCCTGATATTTTCGCTTGCCCTTTTGTGCCTCCGTGCTGATATCAGGCCGTTGGAGCTTGCCGCGGAATTCCCACGACTGGCGCTTCGCAGAATCAACCTCTAATCACCATGCCGCCGCGCTAACGCAGAAGAACCGATGCGGATATTGATTGCCGGAAAGTTTTATCCCGACTCATTCGCGCGCTGCATTGCAACCACAGCCGAACTTATGGGCCACACGGTGCGAGCGTTCGAAACCGAGGGTGTGGACTGGCGCCGGAAAAGAATTTGGAAAGTTTCCTGGACGTTGCTTGAAACCGGGTTTCCCAAAGTTGAATGGGCGTGGCAGCAGCGGATTTACAAGTGTGTAAAGCAGTTTTGCCCGGATCTCATCCTTTTCCCGAACGAAGGCTTTTCTCCGGAAGTTATCCGCGACCTGAAGAGAGCAACACGAGCAAAGCTTGCGATCTGGTATCCGGACCATTTAGTAAACCTCGGCCGGCAGTATATGCTCGCTGCGGAATACGATGCGTGGTTTTTCAAAGACCCGTACATGGCGGACATCTTCCGTGCAAAGCTGGGCTTGAACGCGCACTATCTGCCCGAAGCATGCCACTCCCAGTGGCACCGCCGCACCGAGCCGAGCGGTGAAGCGCTGCGAAGATACGGCTGCGATCTTGCCACGGCGGGCAACATGTACTACTACCGCGCAAAGATGCTCGAAGCCTTCAAGGGCTACGATCTCAAGATCTGGGGAAACAGTTATCCACGGTGGCTCAAATCGCCCATGCGTGCGAGCTACCCCGGCATCTACGTTGCCGAGGAAGAAAAATCAAGGGCGTTCAACGCGGCGAAAATCGTCATCAACACGATGCACTATGGAGAAATCGAAGGCGTCAACTGCCGTCTTTTCGAAGCTGCCGGATGCGGAGCGTTCCAGATCGCTGACTGGAAACCGGCGCTCGCCGACCTGTTCGAGCCGGAGCACGAAATCGTCACGTTCCGCACGCTGCGCGAGTTGAAAGAAAAGATTGATTATTACCTTGCACGGCCTGACGAACGTCGAGAAATCGCCGACCGGGCTTACATTCGTGCTCACCGCGACCATACCTATGAAAAAAGGTTGCAAATGATGTTCGAGGTCCTGGGGCTTGCGCCTGCGGGCGGCCCGCATGAAGTTGAAGCCGCGGCTTTTTCCGTTCACTGAAACTATGGCACGTCCATCCTTGCGAATTGCCGCTGCGCGCATGGCTGATCCTCCGGTCACACTGGCACATCTTCTTTTGCTGGTGTACACATCGATTGGAGCGGTCGTGTGGGGAGGCACACTCATCCTGGACGCCCGCGGCGGCGAGTTCGAGCAGTATCTTCTTCTACTCGGCTTTCTGGGGCTGAGTTCGGCTGTCTTTATTTTCACTCGCGTTCAGGACAACCAGGTCGGGATATTCTATTTGCCGGTCTTCCTCACGATTATCATTTTTGTTCGCTTTGGTCTCGTTCCCGTCGAATGCTTCCTTGACGCGAGAGACCTCGACCCGGAATTTGCCGGCCGCTACGATTTTCTCCTTCGCGCACTCGAATACATCATCATTGGCATGTTCGCGTTCTGGGCAGGATGCGTCGTAACGTCACGCGCCGGCGGGGCTAGAGAGCCACAACCTGTTGTCGGACTTCCGCAAACCGATGAGGGGAAGTGTTCCGTGCTCGTCTGGTCTGGAGCAATGTATTCGATCGTGTTTGCGATTCAAGTCTATCTTCTTCACGCTCATCTGTACTCCTATGTGGGCACGTGGCAGGCTTATTACGCGCATCTGGCGTCGCTTCAGGTCCTCCAGACTGTTTCGACACTTGGCGGGGCTGCCGCGCTGATTCTGGCGGCGATTGAGAGATATCTTCATCCCAATGACTTGCTCGGTCGCTGGCTTTTCCGGCTGATCCTCGCGGCTGAGTGTGCCTGGGGTCTGGCTTCCGGAATGAAGGAAGGACTGCTCGGGCCTTTCATGCTTGTGGCGATGATTTCTTCGCTCATCCAGCGGAAATTCAACAAAGGATGGATCGCTGCAGCTCTCATCATGCTGGTCATTGTCTATCCGTTTACAAACCGGTACCGCCGGATCGTCCTGAAAGAAGGGGGGCTGGGCAGCGTATCGGAAGTTTCATCAACTGCGCTCAAGGCACTCTCTGAAACTCAGCGGAACCAGGCAGGAATGCAGGGCTGGCTCGAAAGCGGCTGGCGCCTGACGGTCAGCCGGATGGACATGCTTTCAAATTTCGGACTGGTGCTTTGGCTGGGACCTCGGACGGCAGCGCTCGAAGGCAGCGAGCGCTGGTGGATGGCCCCGTATTATCCCTTCATCCCGCGCTTTATATGGCATTCAAAGCCCATCCTTAATAAGGGGTCGAGGTTCAGCGTGGCGACGGGGTCAACTCCCACGTCTTCACGGGCGATCACTTACCCCGGCGATCTCTATGCAACATATGGATTACCGGGATTGCTTGTCGGGATGTTCCTGCTCGGAATCATGAGCCAATGGCTGGCCGGCACAATCGGCGGAGCGCCCGACGGGCGACGCCTTTTCATTTACGCTGCAATGTTCAGTTCCATCTGGCCGCTTGAAACGGACGCCTTCAGTTACTGGACGGGTCTGATTAAGAGCTTCGTCATTCTCCATGTCGCTGCGTTCATGATATACGGCCCACGCCTGCCAATTTTGACAGGCCCCAGCGCGTTGAAGAAACCCACGCGACACCTATGAGAATTCTGATCCTTACGCCGGATATCTATACGCGGGGCGGCATTGCGCGCTACAGCTCTACGCTGGCGTCGGCGCTTGGCGGCCTGGCAGGGCCGAATAATATTCACGTGCTGCCGCTCCTCGGTATAGGCCAGCAAGGCGAAGGTCCGGGACATTGCTGCGTCTTGAAACCCGTTGCAGACCGCATCAATGCTCCAAACAAAATTCGTTTTGTGTGCAAAGCCATGCGCCTCGGCATGAGGAAATACGATCTTGTCATTGCAACGCACGTTGGCCTCTCACCCGTGGCGGCCATGCTTCGCCGGATTTTTGGAACGCCCTTCTGGGTTGCATGTCACGGCTCGGAGTCATGGCGAAAATTTCCTCCAGATGTGCGTTGGGCGCTCCGGGATGCGGACCTGGTTCTTCCTGTCAGCCGCTTTACGGCGGACATGGTTGTAAGAATGAACGGCTTGCCATGTTCCAAATTGCGTGTGCTCCATAACGCCATCCCGGACCGCTTTGCACGTATGCTAATGGCTCCACGCAGCGAATGCGGACTTGAATTGCAGCCCACTGGAAGAGCAAGAACCGTCCTCTCGGTGGGAATGGTTTCGCGTGCGCTTTCCTACAAAGGGTTCGACACGGTGATCGGTGCGCTGCCCAGAGTGCTCGATCGCGTTCCTGATGCGCGGTACGTGATCGCCGGCGACGGAGACGACATCGGCAGGTTGAAGCAGCTTGCAAGGGAAACCGGCGTTCGTGATTACGTCGAATTCAGGGGCACGCTTTCCGACAGTGGGCTTGCCGAATGCTATCGCGCCTGTGATGTGTTTATATTGCCAAGCCGGGCCAAAATGTCCCCGCCCTGTGAGGGTGAAGGATTCGGCCGCGTGTATATTGAGGCCGCTCTCGCCGGCAAGCCGGTCGTCGGCAGCAAGGCCGGGGGAGCGGCGGAAGCAGTGTTGCATCAGAAAACCGGTCTCCTCGTCAATCCGGATTCGCCATCTGAAGTTGCCGACGCGTTGATTTATATTCTCGAAAACCCCGGCGCCGCAACAAGCATGGGGCGGAAAGCGCGGTGCTGGGCATTGATCAACTTCACGTCAGAAGCCCTCCAGCGGCAATTAAAGGAACTGCTGCGCAATTATGGTCTTTCGCCCAACCCTGTAATGATCGCATTGCAAGGCGCACCTCAATCTGCTTTTACCATCGAAACGGAATCTTGTCTCTCTGCGGACCTTCACGTCTCATGAAGATCGTCATTAATGCAGCTTCAGCCAAGATGGGCGGGGCGGCGAATTACATCACTGGCTTGTTGCGCTGCTTCGCAGCACTTGAGGCGGATTTCCAGTTTATCGTTTTCCTGCCGCCGGAGACCGCCGCCGACCTGACCGACCTTCCGCGAAACATTCGGCTGGTTCCAACCGTTATCGGCCACAAAGGCGCGTTGAAGCGGATCTGGTGGGAGCAGATCACGCTGCGCCGAATCGTGAAAAAGCAAAAGAACGACGCCCTTTTCTCCACAGGGAACATTGCAATGTTTTTCTGCCCGGTGAGGCAAGTGCTCCTTGTCAGCAACGCGCTTTACTTTTGCAGAGTCTATCAGAAAATATTTTTGCCCAGGCATTCACTCCGGTTCCGGTTGGCGTTCGCAATGCGGCGACGGCTGGTCTGCTGGAGCGCGAAGGCCGCGGGTGTGGTGATGACGCCGACGAGGGCCTTGCTTGATGATCTGCGACATTCAGTCAAAATCCAACATGCCGTAGTGAATCCCTTCGGCGTTGAGACAGTGGAAGAGTGCAAAAGGGCGTCCTTAAACGTGCGTCAGCCCTCAGCCAGAGAGGGAAGCCGCACGGTCCGGCTGCTTTACGTTTCACTTTACAGCGAACACAAGAACCTCAGCACACTGCTCAAGGCGCTGGCAATTCTGAACCAGAACGACGGCGCAAAATTCAAACTGACGACCACCGCCAATCCCGCCTGGACTGGAGCGAATTGGACCGTGACCCACGTCGAAGACCTCGAACTGGCGCAGAAAGAGGACGTTGCAGAGTGCGTCGATTTCGTCGATCCCGTGGGCCGCGAAGAACTTGATCGGCTTTACCGCAAGGCGGAGGTTTTTGTTTTTCCTTCGTTCGCCGAATCATTCGGCTTCCCTATGGCTGAGGCAATGTCGTACGGCCTGCCGATTCTTGCGGCCGACACTCCGGTGAACCGCGAAGTGTGCGGCGACTCCGCTCTCTATTTCAGCCCGCTGAGCCCTGAACATCTGGCGGGTCAATTGCTTGCATTGGTAACAGGGAGTTCGCTTCGCGCCAGGCTTGGCGAAAGAGGGCGACAGGAAGCCCGTCGCAGATTTTCATGGAACGCGCACGCCGCGCGTGTGATCGAAGCGGCATATTCCTTGAACCCGGAAGCCGCTGCCAGCCGCAAACCCGCGACGCTTGCCCGATGACCGCATACGAAAGGAAAGCACCCGTCAGCGTTCTGGTCCTGACTTGCAACGAAGAGGCCAACATCGCCGCCTGCCTGGAGAGCGTGCGCTGGGCGGATGAAGTTTTTGTCGTAGATTCGTTCAGCACGGACGGCACGGTTGAGATCTGCAGGAGCATGGGCGCCAAAGTTTTCTCACATGCTCTCGAGGGCTATGCCGTGCAGCGAAACTGGGCGCTGGCCAACCTGCCGTTTTCAAATGATTGGGTCCTGATGCTCGATGCCGATGAGCGCGTGCCCGACGCACTGGCCCTTGAAATTGCCGCAGCGATCTCGAACGGTGGCAACGGCCGAGCGGGCTTTTATTTGAGATTCCGACACATCTTTTGGGGCGCCTGGCTGAAGCATGGAGGACTTTATCCCACGTGGTTGCTTCGCCTCTTCAGACACGAGTGCGCACGCTTCGAAGACCGCCCGATGAACGAACACGTGATCCTCAACGGCGCGACCGGCTATTTAACCGAGCCGTTTGAACATCGCGACCGGAAGCCGCTCTCGGATTGGGTTGCAAAGCACATCCGGTATGCGGACCTTGAAGCCGAGGAATTTCTGCGCGAAACATTCGCCGGCGGATATAGCGCATCGATCAGGCCGCGATTGTTTGGAGGCCAGGCGGAAAGAAAACGCTGGATCAAATTGAAGGTATGGAATCGCTTGCCTCTTCTTACGCGTCCTTTTCTCCTCTTCTTCCGTAATTATTTTCTGAAGTTCGGTTTTCTCGACGGGCGTGCGGGGCTGATCTATCACGTTCTCTGGAGCTTCTGGTATCCGTTCATGATCGGGGTGCGGATTCTGGAGAAGCAGCGCGCCATCCGGCCGACTGGGTTGCAGCCGTTGTGCGCGGCAGGGCCGCCCGGAGCCGCGCTCACCGGTGAACCGGGACGCGCCGGCAGCCAAATCCCAATTTCAATCGACTTTAAACAGCAGCGGTTTCAACACGCGGCTCCAACAGACGAAGCAAGGAGGCCAGCATGAAGGTTCTTGTTACTGGTGGACTGGGGACAGTGGGGAGTTTTCTGGTGGATGAATTGCGCTGTCGCGGGCACGAGGTCTGGATGTGTGATCTCTACCATCACCATGACCCTCAATATATCCGCTGCGACGTCGCCGAATACCGCCAGCTTGAGCGCATCTTTGACGGCAACCGTTTTGATTACGTCTATCATCTCGCAGCGGAATTCGGCCGGTGGAATGGCGAGGACTATTATGAAGATCTCTGGCGGACCAATGCCATCGGGACCAAGAATATTCTCCGCATGCAGGAGAAACACTTCTTCCGCCTGATCTATTTTTCCAGTTCTGAGGTGTACGGAGACTGGCCGGGAGTCATGACCGAGGATGTGATGGATCGCTTCGAGGTCCGGCAGTTGAATGACTACGCTATCACCAAATGGGTGGGCGAGATGCAGGTGATGAATTCGGCGGAGATGTATGGGACAGAGAGCGTGCGCGTGCGCCTCTTCAATCTGTACGGCCCCGGCGAACGATACCATGACTATCGCAGCGTCATCTGCCTTTTCTGTTACCGCGCGCTGCACGATATTCCTTACACGGTTTATCTGAACCATCACCGGAGCTCAAGCTACGTGACGGATGCCACGCACATGCTGGCGAATATCGTGGAGAATTTTATTCCGGGCGAGGTTTACAACATCGGCTCGGACGAATATCACGACATCAAAACCGTGTCCGACATGATCCTGCAAATCCTCGGTAAGGATGACAATCTGGTGACCTACAAAGAATCCGAGGCTTTCACTACGCGTGACAAGAGAGTGGATATATCAAAGGCCGTGCGCGACTTGGGCTACCGTCCGAGAGTCACGCTAACCGAAGGGCTTCAACTTACCCTCGAGTGGATGAAACGCTTTTACGGCGTCGAAAACCGCACGATGGAAAACCTGCCGGTGCTCGCCGGGCAGAGATAATCCCAGAGCACCCCTATGAAGTTCCTGATCTTCTCCCAGCATTTTCCGCCCGAAACCGTAGCTACTGGAAGGCGTGCGTACAACCTTGCGGAGGCTCTTGCCTTGCGCGGCCATCACGTAACAGTTATAACGGGCGTTCCCAACCACCCTTCGAGCTTAAACCTCTCGTTCTGCAAGGGCGCCCCACTTGAAGAAATGGCCCAGGCCGGATACCGGATTTTGCGCGTTCCCGTATTTCGCTCCGAAGGCACGAGAACGCGCAACCGCATTCTTACCTATGCAACATTCGCGCTCGCGTCCGCTTGGGCCGGCTTGGGGCAGAAAAAGCCGGATGCGATTCTTGCGATTTCACCTCTCCCCACAGGACTTGCAGCGATGCTTGTCCACTGTTGGCACCGCGCGCCGCTGATTTTCGACTTGCAGGACATCTGGCCGGATTCGGCGCTGGCAGTAGGCGTGGTGCAATCGGGCCTGGCTCTGCGCGTGCTTCGCTGGGTCGAACAGTTTTTCTACCGCCGCTGCGCACTGATCGTTTGCATCACGCATGGCTTCCGGCGCTATCTTCTCAGGCTCGGCGTTGCAGCGGACCGGTTGGCGGTCATTCATAACGGTGTCGAATGGAAATTGTTCGCAGCTGCTGAGCCCGATCGGGATTTCAGGCAATCGCATCATCTCAATGGAAAGTTTGTGGTGGGATATGTGGGAAATATCGGACTTGCACAGGGACTTGATACGCTACTCGACGCGGCTGAAGAGTTGCGCAGCAAGCCCATCACATTTCTCGCTGTTGGTGAAGGAACTGACAAGGATCGCCTTCAGACGCTTGCGCGTACTCGGGGCATAACAAACGTGGAATTTCTTGAGGGCGTGCCGCGCGAACGCGTGCCGGCGCTCCTGGCCGCGTGCGATGCCCTGCTGCTGATGCTTCGCAGCGATCCGCTTTTTGAAATTACTGTTCCCTCAAAGCTTTATGAATACATGGCTGCGGGCAGGCCGGTTATCTGCTCCGTGGGCGGCGAGGCGGCAGGGCTGGTCGAGAAGTTTCGCTGCGGCATTTCTGTGCCGCCTTCCAGCGGGTCGGCTCTGGCTGCGGCCATACGTAAGCTGTGTGAAGACCCCGCCTTGCGCCGAGAGATGGGCGAGCGGGGAAAATACTGCGCTCGGGAGATTTTTCCTTGCGACCGCTTGATGTCCAGCTACACCGAACTGGCCGAAGCCACTGCGCGTCCTGGGTACGAGCCTGCTGGGCGCCAAAAATTTCCACACCTTGTAACCGCGTTCTCAGGAAAAGGAAATATGCGCTTGCGGGCCGGGGATCTGAAGGGCAGGAGTGCGAACCGATGAAAATCCTGAGTGTCGCGGGTGTGCGGCCTAACTTCGTGAAGATCGCGCCACTGATCAGTGAAATGCGGAAACATCCGGAAATGCATCCGCTTCTTGTTCACACGGGCCAGCATTACGACGATGAAATGTCGGACGTATTTTTCCGCGAACTGGAGATCCCATGTCCTGATTACCATCTGGGTGCAAGCCCGGGCGGGGACAGGATCCATTTTAATGAAGTCATGCGGAGACTCCAGAGGGTCATGCTCAAGGAGCGGCCTGATGTTGTGCTCGTTGTGGGCGACGTGGATTCGACGCTGGCGGGCGCGCTTGCGGCGAACGGGCTGGGCATTCCTGTTGCCCATGTTGAGGCCGGACTTCGCAGCTTTGACCGCAGGATGCCTGAGGAAATCAACCGTGTGATCACCGATGGTATTTCCAACCTGCTTTTTGTTAGCGAACCGAGTGGAGTCGAGAACCTGCTCCACGAAGGGCGGCCGCCGGAGAGCATTTATCTCGTTGGCAACGTGATGATCGACACGCTCAAGCGCGCGCAGGGACGGATACGTGACCTGGCACTCCCAAGGCTCGAAAGCCGCTTTGCCCCGCAGGTTTTGCCGAACCGCTACGCCGTTCTTACGCTGCACCGGCAGGGCCTTGTGGATGACCCAGCGTTGTTCGGAAATATCTTGACCGCCCTTCAGCGGATCGCACGAGCGGTTCCCGTCATTTTTCCTCTGCATCCACGGACGCAGCGCCGCTTGCGTGGCATGGGGATCGAAGTGCCCCCGAACAACGACCATCAGGGCGCTGGCATTCGCATGATACCGCCTTTGGGTTATCTGGAATTTCTCGGTCTGGTGAAACGAGCGGCACTCGTGATGACGGATTCGGGTGGTGTACAGGAAGAGACGACAGCGCTGGGCGTGCCGTGCCTCACGCTTCGCGAAAACACCGAGCGACCGATCACTGTGAGAGAAGGAACTAACACCGTAACGGGTCTTGACCCGGAGAATATCTGCCGCGAAGTGTGGCGGGTTCTTTCGGGAGATATCAAGCACGCCCGCGTTCCGGACTTGTGGGACGGACGCGCGGCGGAGCGCATTGTCAAGCTCCTTCTCCGGCATTTCGAACCGCGCATGGAAATGACCGGCGTTCGCCCCGGAGTTCCGATGACATTGTGCAAGCGGTTTGCCGCCGTGATAAAGGAAGGCCAGGATTGACCGCAAGAATTCTACATCGGCGGCTGGTCGCGCTGCTGCCAGTAATAATAATGTTCGCCTCCCGGCTGGCTGCGGCAGGTTCTCAACCCGTCAGTTCCCTCGTGGGCTGCGCAAGCTCCTGCGTCCTCCGCAAAGCAGCGTGCCAAAAACATTTTCAATCGCCAGAACCTTGCGATGGGAGCACTGGCGGCCGGCGGAACGGCTTCCGCCATTACCGTGATTGCCCTCGTTCGTTCCGGCAAGGAAGTTTCGCCTACGGTTCCTTCCTTCTGAACCCCGACGTCGGTCGCCGCCCTCCCACCCGTTTTCTCCTTCGCTGACCCTTCCTCGCTGTACTGTGCCAATCCATGGAGCGCTCGCACGCTGCCAATTCCTTTGCAAAAGAATAGCTGGGTTGGAGGATTAGAATGGGTTAATATTGCTTGTACAGGCACGTGGCGAGATGTGAAATCCCGTATGGTTGCATATCTCGGCCCTGATGCTGCCTGTCAACTCTGAGGAGTGGCCTGATTGCACCGGGTGGGGCCCTCAAAGGCGGTGGGAGTTGGGCTCAAGCAAGACCAAAACGGCCTCAGGGGGGCAGGAAGAATTCCTGCATGCAAATGAAAAACACCTGCGCCAGATATTCGACCAGATTCCCGCGGTGTTGTGGACGACGGACAGGGAACTGCGCATTATATCGGCTTCCGGTGCGGCGCTGGCGTTGGCAAACCTGGGAGCTGAAGACCTGATCGGCAAGCCTGTCCAGGAATTTCTGGGGGATCCGGGTGAAAGGTCGCCGTCTGTCGCCGCTCATCTTGCCGCGCTCCAGGGTGAGCAGGGCACGTGCGAGCATAATCTGGCCGGTCGTATCTTCTCACTTAAAATCCACCCGCTTCGAGGCCTGAACGGCCAAATCAGCGGTGTTATAGGCGTCGCGTTCGACGTCACAGAGAACAAGAGGGCGCTGGCATCTGTAGCCAAACTTGCCGCCATCGTCGAGTCCTCGCAGGACGCCATCATCAGCGTCACCCCCAGCGGCTACATCACAAGCTGGAACCGCGCGGCGGAGCAGATGTACGGCTATTCAGCCCAGGAAGTTATCGGCCAGCACATCTCAATTACTGTCCCGGAGTCCCGGAAGAATGAACCTGACCTGGTTTTGGAGAGGCTAAGGCGCGGTGAAACCGTCAAGAGCTATGAAACGGTGCGGCAGTGCAAAGATGGCAGCCTCATCGACATATCGATGACCCTCTCGCCGGTGAAGGATGCAGCAGGTCGGGTCATCAGCGTCTCGGCGATAGCACACGACTTGAGCGACCGAAAGCAGGTCGAAATGGAGTTGCGGAAGCTTTCCGCGCGGCTCCTGAAGGTGCAGGACGAAGAGAGGCGCAACATGGCACGCGAGTTGCACGACAGTGTCATTCAGATGCTGGCAGCCGCCGTCATCAACCTTTCCATGCTGATGGATGCTGTCGGCCTTTTGCCGGAGGCGCGCAAGACGCTTGAAGACACGTTGAAGATCACTGAGGACGCCGTTCGTGAAATCCGAACGTTTACCTATCTGCTGCATCCGCCCCTGCTCGACGCCATGGGGCTCAATTCAGCGCTCCGGTGGTATGTAGAAGGCTACAGCAAGCGGTCCGGGGTGCATGTAGAACTTGATTTGCCGGAGAATTCAGAGCGCTTGCCGAATGAGGTCGAACTGACGCTCTTCCGGATTGTGCAGGAAGCGCTCACGAATATTCATCGCCACTCGGGAGGCCGCAGCGCGACCATTTCGATGCAGAAGCGCGAACGAAATCTGGTACTTATCATCACCGACGACGGCCATGGAATGGACGCCCAGACGCTCGAAAAAGTAAAGCGCGAAGGAGCAGTGCTGGGCGTGGGGATTGCAGGAATGAAGCAGCGCTTACAACAACTCGGGGGCCGGCTGGAAATATCATCGGGCAGACAGGGAACCTCCGTGACGGCGACTCTTCCGATCGGGAGTTAAGCAAGATGGCAAAACCATTAAAAGTCCTGATCGCGGACGACCATGAGGTGGTCCGGCAAGGAGTGCGCACGATTGTGGAATCGCAGGCCGGCTGGAACATCGTTGCTGAGGCGAAGGACGGGGTGGAAGCTGTCAACCTGGCGGTCGAGACCAAACCGGACGTCGTCCTGCTTGACATCAGCATGCCCCGCCTGAACGGTATCGAGGCGGCTAAGAAAATCCTGAAGCAGCTTCCGGGGGCGCAAGTTCTGATCCTGACAATGTATGAGAGCGATGAACTCGTGCGCGAACTCCTTATTGCCGGCGCGCGCGGTTACGTCCTCAAAACAGACGCCAAACGAGATCTCGTGGATGCTATTCACTCCCTCAGCCAGGGTCGCCCGTTCTTTACCTCCAAGGTGGCGGAAATGATGCTCGAAGGGTTCCGCCATCAAAACCAGGCTGTGCATGCGGAGGTTTCCCCCGGCGACAGGCTCACGGCGCGCGAGCGGCAGATTGTCCAGTTACTGGCTGAGGGCAAGACCAGCAAGGATATAGCCACTGCGCTGAAAATCAGCGTCAAAACAGCGGACACTCACCGTGCCAACCTGATGCGGAAGCTCGATCTTCATTCGCTTGCCGATGTCGTCCGCTATGCCATCCGCAACAAGATCATCGAGCCGTGATTGGGCCCGCCAAGCAGCGGCGAGCGTTGTTCGCCTGCTTCCCTGATGCTCTGGTGTTTTGGCGATCACTGATCGCCATCCCTGTAGCGTTGGGCATTCTAAAGTGATTTCTCTTGGAATCTACAGGATTTTACCCGCCTCATCTACAGTTCTCTGTGATCCGTCCTACATAAGCCTGCTGTTTCAGCCTGCGCAACATTTCCCGCAAATCTGCATAATCCAGCCGATTTTCCCGCTTCTCCGTTTGCCATAGAGTGGGAGTCTCCCGACGCGAAGAGACTTCTGCGGAGACAGTTGCTCAGCGCCCGGGAGCAAAGCAGGTAGGTAGGGAGGGGAAATGAAACGATATAGAGGCGATGCCGGGCAGGCCCTGCTGCTGATGGCCTTTTCAATGGTTGTTCTCTGCGGCTTTGTCGGCCTCGGCATTGACATCGGATATCTCCGTTACATGCAGCGGCAGATGCAGGCCGCGACGGACAGTGCGGCTCTGGCCGGCGCTGCGGAACTCGGATACGGCGACGTCACTTCGGCGGCCGAAGCTGACGCCGCCACAAACGGCTTTACGGACGGGGAAAACGGAACGACGATCACCGTCAACAATCCCCCGCTCAGCGGGCCGTACCAGGGAAACGCGAACTACGTTGAAGTACTGATCTCGCAGGAAGAGCCGACGTTTTTCATGAAGCTGCTCGGCGTGAATTCCCGCATGGTCAGCACCCGCGCTGTGGCTTATTCCGGGGTTTCCGGCGGCTGCATCTATGCGCTGAATCCCACGCAATCCAGCGCCTTTGTGGTGAACGGAAACTCCAATCTTACAGCCCAGTGCGGAATCCTTGACAACTCGAGTAATTCCACCGCCGCGCTCGTTCAAAACGGGAGCGGCTGCCTTTCCGCGAAATATATCGGTGTGGTGGGCCAGTTCAAGAACAACTCGAGCTGTACGCCGTCCCCCATGCCGGTCAGCGGCATCGCCGGATTCAGTGACCCACTGGCTTATCTGCAACCGCCTACGGTTGGGCCGTGCACTTATCCGAGCGGCGTTTCAATCAGCGGCGGCACGCAAACGCTCTATCCAGGCGTCTATTGCGGCGGCATCAGCATCAGTGGCGGATCGACTGACGTCACCTTCAGCCAGGGAACGTACATCATCAACGGCGGTGGAATGAACATCGGCGGCGGCGCCAACGTCCACGGCAACGGCGTAACGTTCTATATCACCGGCACCTCGAGTTCATTCAAGGGCGTTTCGATCACGGGCGGCACCAACAGCCAGTTGATCGCTCCGTCGTCCGGAACGTACGCTTCAATTCTGTTCTTTCAGGACCGCTCCATATCGTCCAGTTCTTCCGCGGCGAACAGCAACATCGCCGGCGGCGCCGGAACGGACATCCAGGGGACGCTCTATTTCCCGACGACAAATCTGACCTACGCAGGAAGCAGCACAGACTCGCTCTACACGATTTTGATTGCCAACACAGTTACGATTTCCAATACGACAGTTATTAATGATTCGTACCAGGCTCTGCCCAACGGCTCTTCGCCGGTTCACAGTGCGATCCTGGCTGAATAAAGAAGGGGAGGGAAACCTAAAATGAACACAAGATCGACCATCAATTCCTGGTTCCGCAGTTGCAGGCTCGGACGGCCCCGGGTGGCGTCCGATTCCGGGCAGGCGCTTGTGGAAATGGCGGTGCTGTTGCCCGTTGCCCTTGGGCTTCTGATTGGCGTCGCAGAAATCGGGCGCTACGCCAATGCGTGTCTTGTGGTCAGCCACGCCGCCAACGCGGGCGTCCAGTTTGGTGCGCAGAACAGGGTGACAGCGTCGGAGAACAGCCTGATCATCCAGGCGGCAAAAGCTGACGCTCCGGGCTTTCCGGATATGACCGTCACGGCAAGCCACTACTGCACCTGTGCGGATGGTTCAAGCTCAACCTGTCAGCCGACGGACTGCTCCGGCAGCAGGATCATCGAGTACGTCAAGGTCAATACGCAGGTCCAGTTGAACAGCATGTTTGGCTATCCCGGCTTTCCGAAGACATTCACCGCCTCGGGAGAGAAGATTATGCGGGTTAGCCAGTAGCAACGCTGAATATAGGCGGGCAGCCCTTGTGGTACTGCCCGTTTGCTGCAAGCTTCAGGCAATGACGACAAATCAATAGAAGAGGGGGACGCTATGAAGAAGAACAATGTTCAGAAAGGCCGTGCATCCAGAAGGAACGAGCGAGGGGTTGCCCTGCTTGAATTCAGTCTGGTGATTGTGGTGTTTTTCATGTTTGTCTTTGGCGTAATGGACTTCGGTCGCGCGATTTACACCTATCATTTTGTGAGTAACGCCGCCTGTGAGGCGACACGTTACGCGATGGTGCGCGGGGCCGCCAGCACGGATCCGGTGACGGCCGCCGATATCGCAAATTATGTGAAATCGATCACACCTCAGGGGATCGATCCATCGGCGCTGACGGTGTCAACAAGTTGGAGCCCCAATAACGCGCCGGGAAGCAGCGTCCGTGTCGCAGTAAGCGACAATTTCAGGTTCATGACGCCTTTGCTCCAAAATTACCAGGTGACCTTGAGCGATGCGTCGCAGATGGTGATTTCGCAGTAGAGCGGTGGGGAAGGCCCCGCTTGTCAGGCCGTGCGGGCGGCGAAGCGTTCGACAACGAATCCCGCCCGCGACATTTCCGATACGCCCCGTCGGCTGCTGACCCGATGCGAACTCCGCCGCTCCAGGCAGCAGGGAGGAACACCGTGATGAAGGTTTCCACAGCGGATTTCGCCGGGAAACGCCGGCATCAAAAAATCATCCGCACGCTCGTGGTGGACGATTCGCCCATTGCAACCGGAGCCATTTGCGTGCTGCTTGAACGCCGCCGCGAGTTCGAACTTGTAGGCACTGCGGGCGATGGGGAAGAAGGCGTGGCGCGCGCTCGCCATATGCGCCCGGACCTGGTTCTGATGGACCTGCAAATGCCGAAACTCGACGGCCTCAGCGCAACCCGGCTGATTCGGAGTTTCCTGCCGAACACCCGCATTATCGTCGTTACGTTTATGCACGGGGATGAACTCCGCCATGAGTGCCAAAATGGGGGCGCCGATGGCTTCGTCCTGAAAGACCGCCTCTACCAGGACCTTTTCTCCGAAATCGACCGCATCTTCCACGGCATGTAGCGGTAGCCTTGCTCCACAACAGTAAAGTGAGATGGGTTTATCCGTGCCGCGTCACGCTATTGCGAAAGGGGAAGGATTTATCCCTGCCGTTCATGAAGAACATTGCCCAACCCGCATGCCTCATTCTGACGAGTGCTACTGCGAAGGTCGACGCACAGTTGCCGCTTGCGGGATTATTCTGCGGTTCGTTCCTTAAGAACGAAAGCCGCATGAAAGTTATCGGACAACTCTTCGCTTCCTGCTATACCTTCTCTGCCAGCCCGCACTCAATCAGGGTTTTGAGGAGGAGGTCAGGAGTTGTGCTTCGATTTGCCGGAAGGCAATCGGATTGCGAACGTAATCGGTAAAAGAGGTGATGGCCCTGTTCGCCAACCGGCCGGCCTCGGCAGGATTTTCACTCTGGAGGCGGCGCAGCAACTCGTAATCCTCGATTCCGGCAAGGAATGTCTCCATGCGGATTGAACTGTCAAACGTCATGGCCTGCAGATTGGGATAATAGATGAACGCATCTCCGGAAGGAAGCAATTCTGTGTTGTTGTCGATCACCGGCTGGGTGTCGAGCATGGGCTTGGGGGTCCAGTAGTTGCCGCCCCAGTGCAGAAAACCCGTGAAGTTATAACGGAAGGCAAGCCAGGGAAGCAGGCGCGTCTTGATCAACGGAAAATCCATGAGACGGTTGATATATCGTCCCTGTGGATAGAGGCAGGTGTAGTACCAGACCTCGTGGCCGCCCCTGATTCTCTGCTCCAACAGGTCCACGGCATTGTCGAACCGCCCCAATTGTGGAACCCAGATGTCACAATCGTCCCTGATAACATCCGGGATTTGCTGGGCGTCGATGGCATCGATGGTTTTTACGCCCGGCAAGTAACGCCTCACCAGTGTGGCAATCCTGCCGTAATATGGAATTTCATTCCCGTGGGCTTCGTCCAGCACGTGCTGAAGGTAAATTGATTTCCAGCCTTTGCTTTCCAGATGCTTGTCGAGCGCCGTGAGAAACCCGGCAAGAAAGCGACGCACTTCTGGCGAGTCAGGCGGCAGAGTCTTTGTGACTGCTTTGCCTCTTTCAATCTGAAAAACTTCTACTCCCAACGGAGCGGTATAGTACGGCCGAGTCAACAGATGGCTTCCCTCGATATATCCAATGGCTCCCGCCGCCTGGAAAGTTTCCACCCAGCGGTCAAAGTTGCTGAAATTGTAGCGCAGTGCGCCGCCCTTAACTTCAGGTTGCACAAGCTCCATCAGCGGAGTGAAGACGACATTCTGCCGGTGCTCCGCAAACACGTGGGCGACATTGCCGACCAGCCTCCACCACCCATCTGAAAACGCCGGCACACCGAAAAACTGCTGCGACTGCTGGTCTCCCAGCGTGAACCAGTTCGTGATGTTGAGTGAACGCTTCTCAGGAACCGACGCCGCAACGACAGTGAGCCGGAAGGGAAGATGCGCCAGCGTTTGTCTTCCGGCAGCAATATCGACCGCACTCCGGTAAATGCCCGGCGAAGCGTTAGCCGGCACATGAATCTCAACCCAGATGGATTGCGTGCGGTTTGCTTCCATGTCAACCGGGAGGGGAAGAAGGGGATCGGGATACCATCCGGGCGCTGTACCAATGAGTTCATCGGGCGGTGAACCCGGCGTATGGGAGCCGACCACCACGTAGCCAACCTGCCGGATGCTTGAAGCGGACGAGGGGATTTCCAGCCCTTTCGTGTCCCTCAGCGGCTCCAACCGGGCTGTAACAGCAGAGAAAGACCTCGTTGAGCGCAACGAAACCTGGATGTTAACGTGCTGGTTGCGTGCCGCTGTAAATTCGGAAGAGGCGACTCGGCCTGTTCCCACTGGATCTTCCGGAAATACCTTGACCAGCGAATCGGTGAACCAGGCTTTCAGGCCGTGAGATCCTGTTCCGGGGCCACAGGCAGAGAGAAGCAAGGCAGCTGCAACCAAGCCGAAGAAGACAGCCCGCGATGGTGATGCCATGGAAGCCCTCCCAAGATAAAGGCTTAGAGCGGAGTTATGGTAGCAATGCTCGGCCTGGAACTCAATGCACATTGTCTTCTGCGACCAAAAAACATTCCGCATTGAAGCGCGCCAACCGATGTGGTAGCGTAGAGTTATTTCCTGCAAAAAGGGTGGCGAAAATGATCTGGGCCGGGGGCGCTTATGTTTCAAGCGAATAAGTCTCGGTTCTTTGTACCCAAACAAAGTTTCCTGATTTGCCTGATCAGCCTGGTTCTCATCGCGGGCAACGTGCTTGCGGATGGAAATACATTCAAAATCTCCGGACGTGTCCTGACTGAGGATGGGCTTCCAGCGCCCAATGGGACCGTTGTCCGGCTGGAAAATCAGCAAGGGGCCCTGGTTGCCCAAAGGCCGGTAGATACGGACGGCGGATTCGTCTTCGACTCACTGGCCAAGGGAACTTATCATCTGACTGCCAGCGCCAAGGGCTTCAACCCGGCTGAAAAGGATATTGATCAGAGGTACTGGATCAGCGATGTATTTGTCAGGCTCACATTGACTCAGGGGCAAATCCGCATTCGGGAGACGAAGCCAGGCATGGTGCTCCAGGCAGACAACATCATCCCGAAAACAGCCAAAAAAACATATGAAAAGGGTAAAAAAGCGTATAAATCCGGCGATCTGCCTCGCGCCGAGGAGTACTACGAGCAGGCTGTAAAAGAGCACGCGTGCTATCCCGAAGCGCAGGTGGAGTTGAGCATTGTTGCGGGGATGCGCCACGAGTACGAAAAGACCGAGTCCGCCCTGCGGACCATTGTAAGCTGTGCTCCAAACTATCTGCCTGCATATTTCCGTCTGGCGTACCTGCTGAACGCTGAAAAGAGATATCACGAGAGCGTGGATGTGCTTAACCAGGCCTTGGGCCGTGCTCCAGAGTCCTGGGAGTTGCATCATGAACTCGCCGTTGCCCAAGCCGGTTTGGGCAATTATTTGGCTGCAGAAAAGGAATACCGGGAAATCCTTTCGTTAACCAAAGACCCTCCCCCGCGCATTCACGCTGAGCTTGCCAATGTTTTTCTGGAGCAGGACAAGTACTCCGATGCATACCAGGAGATGCAAGCTTATCTGAAAGCTGCGCCCAAGGGCGACCTTGCGCCCGCGGTGCGAAAGAGCATGCAGGAAATGAAGAGCGCGGGCGTGATTGGGAAAGATCCAGAATGATAGGCGGTCAACATCTGGTGGGGTCAAAGAGGGGCCGCGTTTTCCCCTGCGCACCAATGCAACGTGGGTGGAATTTCTACTTGCCGGGCGGGGTAACCCTGATAATGCCTTTGCCTTCTTCGATGGTCAGGAACTGATTGACCGGCGCGTTCCGCACCGTTTCAACCTGCCCGTCCGGCCAGTGCAATTCGATGAGGTCAACACGGGTCCTCTTTGCCAGGCCATAATGGAGCCGCAAATCGTTCGACGAGAGATAGCTGCCCCCAGCGCGGACTTCATCCCATTGCGTCAAGTCTCCAGAGACGACTTTCACCCTTGCGCCAATGGCGTCGCGATTCAATCCTTTTCCTACAGTCTTGATCGTGATCCAGTTGTTCTGGTTTCCACCGTCGTTGCGGAGGATGGTTGGTTTACCGCCAAGGTTTTCGATGACGACGTCGATGTCGCCGTCATTATCAATGTCGCCGAAGGCCGCCCCGCGGCTGACGCGCGGGACCATCAAAGCTTCGCCGTGCTGGGCTGCGACCTCTGAGAACTTGCCTCCGCCATCGTTGTGAAACAGGAGGATGCGTTGCCGGTAGCGCGTTCCGACATCGGCATTGTCCACCTGCGGATAAACATGGCCATTGACGACCATCAGGTCCGGCCATCCGTCGTTGTCGAAATCGAAAAACGCATCGCCCCAGCCAAGCCACGGCCCCATCACTCTGCCGATCCCTGAACCGTAAGTGACATCGGTGAATAACGGCGGAGAAATGGAATCCTGCCGGTAAAGCGTGTCGTAATCATCCGAGAAATGGCTGATAAAGATGCCGAAACGCCCCGTGTGCATATAATCACCGAGGGCGACGCCCATATTGGACTGCTCACGACCCTCTGCGCTGACGGCAACACCGCTGAAGACGCCGATCTCGGTGAAAGTGCCGTCACGATTGTTGCGATAGAGGTAGTTGGGTCCGACGTCGTGGGCCAGAAAAATGTCCGGCCAACCGTCATGGTCAACGTCGGTCCAGACAACGCCCAATCCGTAACGCTTCTGAGGGTCAGAGACGCCGGCCTTCATTGTGACATTCGAGAACGTCCCGTCCCCGTTATTTCGAAAGAGTGAGTCGCCTGTTCCCGGCAGACCCGCGGGTCCGCATTGGACGGGAACACCGAGGTACTGGCAGAACTTCCCCTTGCCGAATTCGGGCAGGTTCGAGAAATCGAAATCGACATAGTTGGTGACAAAGAGGTCGAGTGCGCCGTCGCGGTCGTAATCTCCGAAGGCCGCACCGGTGGACCAGCGTCGATCATCCACGCCGGCTTTCTGCGTCACATCGGTGAAGGTCCCGTCGCCGTTGTTGTGATAAAGATGGTTGGAACCCAGGCAGGTAACATACAGGTCCTGGAATCCGTCGCCGTCATAATCTGCGGCCGTTACTCCCATCGCCCAGCCGGGGTACGCCAGGCCTGAATTTTCCGTGACATCGGTGAAGGTCCCGTCGCGGTTGTTGCGGTAAAGAGCGCTGCGCGCGGACCTGGGATCATTCGCGGTGGTAACAGTGAGGGCGTTCGTAAAGTAAATGTCCAGCCAGCCATCGTTATCGTAGTCGAAGAGTGCAACGCCCCCGCTCATCGATTCAACAACGTATTTCTGTTCGGGTGCGGAATTGTGCTGGAAGCGGATTCCGGCCTGTTCTGTGATGTCTACGAAACCGACGCTAATGCCCGGCGCAGGCCCCTGTGCTCCTGCCGCACCGGTAATCAGCTTCGGAAGCACAATCCCACCCATCGACGCGATGAACGATCTTCGGTCCATGCAGGAAATTTCTATGAGAACAGGCGCTAAGGAACGATTGAGAGTTCGATCGGCCTGCCCCCCGGTGGCAAGCATCAGGCGTGAAACGAAAAGGGCGGCCTGTCGAGGGCCGCCCTTTCGCCGAGACCCAATACAAGGGGTGTTTAGAATCTGAACCTCATGGAGAACTGAATCACCCGAGGATCGTGAACACTGGTAACCTGGCCGAAGGAGTTCGTGCCTACGGTTGTACTCACGCCCAGCGGCTGCGTGTGGTTAAACGTGTTGAACAATTCCGCCTGGAAATCGAGTGATCCGCCCTCCTTCGATCCGGGCAGTGGAATTCCAGTGAAGCTTTTCCCGAATGAGGTGTCGAAGTTAATCCGTCCTGGTCCGTAAACTGTGTTGACGCCGCAGTTTCCGAAGCCAGTGGAGCCGTTGACGCCTACCGGATCAACCGGAGCAAACGCAGCGGTGTTGAACCATTCGTTAATGGACTTCGGCCCATTGCTTGAGATTGCCAGACAGTTGGCCCGGACCCCGCTTCCGATGCCGGCCGGGTCGCCGGGGTTTCCAATGGTCACCGGCAGTCCGGTTTCACCGATGACGATGCCGGAGATCTGCCATCCGCCCAGCAAGTGTCGCTGGAAGGCCGACGTGGCGGTCCTGAAGAACGGGAGGTCATACACATAGCTGACTGACAACACATGCGTCCTGTTGAGCGAGGAGTTGCCACGCTCCGCCCCGATGTTATAAGCATCAGCAATGGTTGTGAAATCACTTGCGCCACCGCCGGTGCCGAAGTCGATGGCATGGGAATAGGTATAAGCAACGGCCGTAGTTAAGCCATGCCAGCCTGTAGTTCGCAGGGAGGTCTGGAGGGAATGGTAGCTCGATGAGACTGAATTCTCTCCGTAGTTAATGCTGGCGTACCCTGGGAAGGGACGAATTTGGTTCGGGCTTACTTTGCCGCGAAGAGGATTGTTGTCGAACGGCTGGTTCACGTTCCGCTGGATGCGCAGGTCCCGTCCAAAGGTGCCCACATATCCAGTCTGGAAAATAACCTTCGGGGATATCTGATATTCCACCATCGCGTTCGTCGTTGTGGTGTAGGGAATGAGGTAGTTATAGTCGAGGGCGGTCACGTTTGCCGGGTAGATTGGGATTGTGGCTCCGCTACCAGCCAAGCCGGTAAGAGGAACTGTGAACAACGTCGTGTCAAAAGAAAAGGGAGGATTCGGCCAACCGTTGTACACGTCATTCCCCTGTGTCCTCTCGAAGAATGTTCCATAGCCGGCCCGGACCACCAGTTTGTCTGTCACCTTATAGGCAAAACCCAGGCGGGGCGCCAGCGTGTCGTAGTAATTCTTCACCAGCCCGGCCTTGATTCCGGACCCAGCAACCAATATGCCGTTCGTGTACATCTTGAAGCCCGGAAGAACGATCGACATGCCCGATTGCGGTGGCGGAAGCGTGAAACCCGGGCCGTTCGGATCAAGCTGGTTGGTTACAGGATTGGGAGCTTGCGCATCGGCCGGATTGAAGGCGCCGGGGACAAAGTTTGACTGGCGGTTATGCTGTTCATAGACGTGCGGAATGTACTCCCATCTCATCCCGTACTGGATGCTCAAGCGGTTTGAGACCTGCCAGTTGTCGCCAAACCAGAAAGAGTATGCCCACCAGCGCGCATGCCCTTTGTCTTGCAAGGCAAGTTCCTCATATGAATATCCATCACCGAGGAGGAAGTCTGCGTAGTCGCTGCCCTTCGATCCGCCGGCGGGTGAACCGGGGGCTGCGGTGAAACGTCCGTTGAAGGAAAATAACCCTTGCGTATTCCCGAAAATCACTTGGTTCTTGTCGCTAAGCATACCCAGTTGGCCAAAAGTGAGAGTGTGGCTGCCCTTCACCTTTGTCAACTGCCACTGGAGTTGGTAATTGTCATTCGAGTTGGCCCAGGGCCAGCTTCCAACGTTCAGAGCTGCATTCAGCCTTCCCTGGAACTGCAGCCCCGGCCTTCGGTTCAGGGCATTACCGGGGAAAATGTTGCCCACGCCGGTGACTCCGGCAGGCATCTGGTAGTTTCCCGTCGGCGTCAAGGTAATTCTGTTCCCGTCCCAGCCAAGCGAAGTTTCCATCACGGTCGTGGGATTCATTGTCCATGTGGCCTTGATGATGGCGCTCTTGGCGGGGTTCAGGAAATCCGTCCCAATGGTGGGATAGGAGGAGTTTGTCCACAGGCTGGTGGGCGTTACCTGGTCAACAGCTTCATTGATGAAATGGCCCATCAGCCTGACGTTTTCACTGAGGTCCAGATCGCCGCGGAAAGTGTCCGTGCGCGTATTCGTCGGGTTGGCGAATGAGGCGGTATATTGGTTCCCGGCAGTGTTAGCGAATGGTATGGGCCCGTTGGAGGTAGCCCCAAGCAACAGAGCATTCGGGTCAATTACTGAAGAAGGAATGATGTTGCCAGGAAACGGCTGACCGGGCGTGAGCCCTGCGTTGGCAAACTTTTGTGCCTGGGTTGAGTTGATGGGCTGAGGAACGAAAATCGCCCCTGTATCGTTGCCGTTGGCATCTGTTTTCCCCGTGAGCAAAGACGAAAAGTCGCCGCCGGCCATCGCGGGCGTCACTGCGTTGGCGACAATCGTGGTTCCCTGCCGCAGCCGGTTCCAGTCCTGATCGAAGAAAAAGTAAGCGTGGGTGCGGAGCCAATGAGAGCCTGGAACAAAGCCGCCAAGCTGCCATCCCCAGTTGTTAAACCGCAGTTCCGGCTTGGTCTGGCCGGCACGATTGGCGAAGAAGTTGGTTGCATCGAGGGCGTCGTTGCGGAAGAACTCGTAGAGTTCGCCATGATAGGTGCTCCCGCCGCGCTTGAGAGCGATGCTGATTGTGCCTCCCGACCCTTGCCCAATGTCGGAACTGGAACTGGGTGTTGTTATCGTGAATTCCTGAAAGGTCTCCTTGTTCGGCAGCACTGTGATGCAACCGCCGCAGCCGCGGTCGTTGTTTTCCATGCCGTCGATCAGAAACCTGTTGTGCTGCTGCCGGGTCCCGCTGAATGAAACCACCTGTGACGAGTTGACGGGGACCGGAGCATTGAAATCCGGCAGATTGCCTGAAGCGCCCGGCACAAGAGTCAGCAGCGTTGTGAAATTCGATCCGTTCACGGGAATATTCGCAATTTCCGTCCCTGTGACGGAGTGGCTCACATCGGCTGATTGCGTCTGTAAGTGCAGTGCCGTCGCTGAAACTTCTACTGTCTGCGTCACCGCACCCAGTTCCAGCTTGGGATTGATCGCCACCGTCTGTCCGACGTGGAGCACGATCCCGGTAGCGGTGTAAGCCTTAAATCCCTGTGCCGTAACATGGAGAGTGTAAGGGGTCCCTGCATTAAGGGCGGTTACCCGGTAATACCCCGCACTGTCTGTGGTTGTGTTTTGAACTGTTCCCGTTGCGGTATCGACTACCTCTACCTTGGCACCGGGCACTGCGGCACCAGTGGGATCGGTTACTTGCCCTGTCAGAGTAGCCGTCCCCTGCTGGCCATAGAGCGGTGCGAACAAGCCAATTCCCAACAGGAGTAAACAAACCCCCAGTAAGGAAAATAACCTTCGATTTCCCATTCTTATCCTCCGGGCAGACCTGCACGTCTGCAAACGTTTCCAGTGATTAGACCGGTTACGACCCGACAAAAATGAAGCTAAAGACTACCAGTGAGTTGCGTTTACGATTGACCCCGACGACCCTGAATTATGCAAACGCTTCCGCATTAATACCTCTGAGCGCTTGCAATTGTCAACAAGAATTTCAATTTACCCGTTTCGAAAACGAAGCCCTCAGGCTTTCGCTTGGCCGTTGACGCAGCGGTCTCTGGATTCATATTAACCCGGGCTTCCCCTTACGCCCTTGGTACGCCCGACATCGAGATGTGACTAAACCCGAAGAAATCGTATTCGGCCTTCAGAGATTTGTCTAGACGCTAATTTGCGTCTTCGGGGGGTCATTTTGCGACATGATCCCTCAGTACATCCCGAGGGGTTTTGTTGTACTATTAGAAACGGTCTTATTTCTCTGCGCTGCGGAGGCGACCGGGATGCGACTTCTGCCTGCCACGGGAACCACTGCCGGAAAGGGTTTGCGAAAGGTCACTGAGTGCAGGCTCCCACGCGTAGCTCTGCTGCTCGAAACTTCCACCGAATATGGTCGTGGGCTCCTGCGCGGCATCGTTAAATACGTGCGCTTGCACGGACCGTGGGAGTATTCGGTGGCTCCGGGGCACTTCGAACATGCTCTGCCCAGGCCCAGTGCGTGGAGCGGGCATGGAATCATTGCCCGCGTTCGCTCCGCGGAAGTAGCAAATCTGATCCGCCAGACGGGTGTCCCATTCGTGGCATCTTCACTCGTGGAATCTGGACCACTGGTACATGGAGACCGTTTCGGCGAGATTCGCACGGATTCTCAGGCTATCGCGGTAATGGCCGCTGAGCATCTCCTGGAGCAAGGTCTGCGCCAGTTTGCCTTCTGCGGATTTATCGGATGTCCATGGTCGCAGCGGCGCGAAAACGCTTTCCGAAGAACCATCGAGTCTGCGGGCTTTCCCTGCTATACGTACCGGGTCCGAATGTCGAACTGGCTGCAATCTTCCAGTTGGATGAAGACGTGGGAGCAGGAACAGCCGGTCCTGGTGGAATGGCTCAAGGCGTTGCCAAAGCCCGTGGGGGTGATGGCGTGCAACGATTCCTGCGGATGTGAAGTGCTCCAGGCCTGCGCGCGGGCGCAGTTGCGCGTGCCTGATGACGTGGCCGTGGTCGGCGTGGATAACGATGAAATGATGTGTGAAGTTTCAAGTCCGCAATTATCCAGCGTTGCTCTGGACCTCGAAAGAGCGGGCTATATGGCTGCGAAGCTTCTGGATGACCTGATGTCCGGCAAAGAGTGCGAGGAGCGCCTGGTGCGCGTCCAGCCGACGCACGTGGTTGCGCGCCAGTCCACCGACGTCATTGCGCTGCGAGACCCTGTCGTTGCCAATGCCCTGCGGTTCATTCGCAACCATTCCGGAAAGCCGATCGGAGTTCCTGAAGTGGCCGAAGGGGTTGGGGTGTGCCGCCGAACGCTGGAGAGAAGATTTTTCCGCGCCCTCGGCAGGTCGCCTCTGAAAGAAATCGCCCGCTGCCGGGTTGATCGGGCCAAACGGCTTCTGCTTGAAACGGAACTTCCTCATCATCGCGTTGCGGCGGCAGCAGGCTTCGGAAGCTTGAAGGCCTTTCATCGCACTTTTTTTGAGATTGCAGGGATAGCACCGGGAAGCTTTCGCAGGGCCGGCAAGACTTCCTTGGTCGGAGAACCGTCGCCGACGCTGGCATCGTCGCCGGCAAAGAGAATTACAGCTATCGGCGCGTAGAAAGCCTATTGATCATAGAGGCGGCGTGGAACGCACTCGGCAGATAATCACTCTCGCAACATTGAGCGTTCTGCTCCTGCCGGCATTATATCTGTTTGCGCAGCAGGGCGAGGGCCGCGAAGCGTACCTCAGGGCCCAGAAGCTGCAAAGCGAAGGCAAGCTCCAGGAAGCCGTGCAGATATACAACAGGCTGCTTGAGCAGAATCCGAATGACGTGCCTGCGCTCAACGGCCTTGGTTCGGCGCTGGTCAATCTCAAACGCTTCCATCAGGGCATCGAAGCCTACAAAAAGGCTCTCGCGATCAGGCCCGGTGTGCCTGCCGTTGAATTGAACCTTGGTCTGGCTTATTTCAAGGCTGGTGAATTCCAGGCTGCGATAGGGCCGCTCAGGCATGTCCTGGCAGCGCAGCCGGATAATCTCCAGGCAAGGACGCTCCTGGGAATGTCCCTCTACGGGATGCGGCAATTTCGGGAGGCGGCCGAGAACCTCGAAATTGTGGCCAGGCAACCGCCCGATAACAGCCAGTTGCTGTTTACGCTTGCGCAATGCTATCTGGCCAGCAAGCAACGCAGCCAGCGTGAGAAGGCGCTCGCAATTTTCAGGAAGCTGGAGAAGGACGCTCCCCAGTCGGCGGCCACTCACATGCTCCTGGGTGAGGCGCTGGATGCTACGGGAAGGACGCAGGAAGCCATCCGCGAATTTGAAATCGCCGCCAAATCTGATCCTGTGCCGCCACAGGTTCATTTCGCAATCGGCTATCTTTATTGGAAAACCAAGCGGTTCGACGAGGCCAATAAGGAGTTCGAGGCCGAACTGGAAAACAACCCGATCAACCCGAAGGCGCAGGCTTACCTCGCGGACATCTACGTCCGCCGGCGTGAATTCGAGAAAGCGCTGCCTTTATTGCAGGCTTCGATTAAACAGGATAACCAAATCCGCATCGCGTACCTGAACCTCGGCATCATTTACACGCAGCAAAGGGAGTATCCCAAAGCTATCGAAGCGCTGAAAACCGCGATTCGACTGGACCCTTCAGAAACCGACAGCCACTATCGCCTCGCGATGGCTTATTATGCCGCAGGCCACCCAAATGAGGCCAAGGCCGAACTGGAAAAGGTTAAGCAACTCGAAGATAAAAGCCGCCGGGATCTTGAGCATGATGTGTCCAGTGCAGCATCCTCCGACCAGCCAGGCAAGCCCTGACTTCCGGCAAGCCTTTTCTTTCCCGACCTGGCGTTGCGGGTCTGGATGTTTACCTGGGAATCAGTCGTGGAATTATCTGCCGAAGCATCGATCAACCGATGGTGCTTTCAGGGAGTGCCGTGCCCTTTAGCTGCAGCATAGTCGCCTTAGTAGACGGAATAGGTACTTGGTAAGGCCGCGCAGTGAGCGGAACAGTTGCTGCGGGATATGCTTTACAGCCACAGAGGTGTCTTCGATGCTACGCCGCGAATTTCTAATGTTACTGGGATCGGCTTGGGCTTTGGATCCACCCGCGGCACCATTGTCGCCGATCCATTTCGTATATCGTCCAATCGAATTCCGTCTTGACAGTTGTGAAACGCCGGACCGCCATGCACCCGAAACGATGGCCGGAGGCGTGGCGGTTTTTGACTATAACAATGATGGTTATCTGGATGTCTTTTTTACCAACGGGGCGGACATTCGGACGCTGAAGAAGACTTCGCCAAGGTACTTCAACCGTCTCTTCGAAAACGATGGTAAGGGCAATTTCAAGGATGTCACTATGAAAGCGGGACTTGCCGGCCTGGGCTTCTCCAATGGTGTGGCGATTGGAGACTACGATAACGATGGTTGGAAGGACATCTTCGTTGCCGGAGTTCATGGTAATGTCCTCTATCACAACAACGGTGACGGCACATTCACTGATGTCACTGAAAAAGCCGGATTGAACAAGCCCGATGTCCAGTACGGCCCGCTATGGTCAGTGGGGGGCGCATGGCTGGACGTCAACAACGACGGGCTCCTCGATCTTTTCGTGGTTAACTACATGGCATGGGACGTTTCAACAGAAAGACGATGTGAGGTGAGACCCGGGGTGAATGATTACTGTTCCCCGTTACTTTACAAAGCCACTCCCAACCAACTGTTCCTGAACAATGGCGACGGCACATTCCTGGACGTTTCTGCGGACTCGGGCATCCGCGCCCATCTCGGGAAGGGCATGGGGGTGGGTGTTGCGGATTTCGACTTGGACGGCCGCATGGACATGTTCGTCACCAACGACAAGATGTTTAATTTTCTGTTCCATAACAAGGGAGGGGGAAAATTCGAGGAAGTTGCCTTTGATGCGGGTGTTGCGCTTACCGAGAACGGGCAATTCATTTCCGGCATGGGCGTAAGTTGCAAGGACCTTGATAACGACGGTTATCCCGATATCGAGTTTGTTGCCTTGGAAAACGAAACTTTTCCGGTGTTTCGCAATGGGGGAAAACTTGTTTTCACAGATATGACTGACGCCAGCGGCATGTCCCGCCTAAGTGCACCGATGGCCGGGTATTCGCCGAATGTTGCGGACTTCGACAACGATGGTTGGAAGGACCTTTTCGTGTCGCGCGGAAACGTGGAGGCCGTCCAGCGAGGCGGTCTGGAAGTCGACCAGCACAATACGGTATTTCGCAATCTTGGACAATGGAGGTTTGCCGCACTCACTGCCGAAGCGGGTTTCACAACCCGGCCACCCGCCCGCCACCGTGGAGCGGCCGTTGGGGATTTTAATGGCGACGGTCTACTCGACATTGTCGTCAGTGCAATCAGCGCGCCCGCAGAAATCTGGATCAACGATAGTCCAAACTCTAACCACTGGCTGGCTCTTGAACTTCAAGGGGTCCGGAGCAATCGCGATGGCATCGGGGCGAGAATCAAGGTTGTAGCCGGAGGAACGTCACAGTACGATCAGAGGTGCTTCGCCGCCGGGTATGCATCTTCCAGTGCCGGACCTGTGCATTTTGGACTTGGCCCGCATTCATCAGCGGAACTGGTCGAAATACGATGGCCCTCGGGTATCATTCAACAGCTGAAAAACGTTCCGGCTGATCGCCTCCTTAAAATTAAGGAGCCGGCCGAATGATCCGAGTGGGCTGGCTATGAGCCAACTGCCATCGTCTCGCCGGCCCCTGCGACTTTTGTTCTCAAAGCTGGCTTGCCCGATGGTTACCAGCCGATCCTTTGGTGTGCGAGACGAATTTGAGTTAAATCATTGGCGGCAAGGATGCAAGGGCTTGCATACTTGCAAAATCAGCCATAGCTGGCATATGCTTCTTTTCTTTCCACCCGAGGAGGAGGCAAATATGTTGAGCAGACCTAAGTTGTTCGCGCATGTGAACGCTCTGACGGCTCTCCTGGTGTGCGGTACAAGCCTCCTGGCCGGCGGGCCGCCCGCGCAGAAGGCTCCCCCGCCTTATTTGAATCCGTCGCTGCCGATTTCACAAAGAGTGGACGATCTCGTTTCGCGAATGACGCTCCAGGAGAAAGTGCTTCAGATGCAGCACACCGCTCCCGCCATTCCGAGGCTTGGAATTCCTTCCTATGACTGGTGGAATGAGGCGCTGCACGGCGTAGCGCGTTCCGGCTATGCTACGGTGTTTCCTCAGGCGATAGGTATGGCGGCCACTTGGGACTCAAACCTCATCTACGAAGAAGGCCGCGTGATCGCCACCGAAGCCCGCGCCAAATACAATCAGGCCCAGCGCGAGGGTAATCACAGCATTTACTACGGACTCACCTTCTGGTCGCCGAACATCAACATCGTGCGCGATCCACGCTGGGGACGAGGGCAGGAAACCTACGGTGAGGACCCGTTCCTTACTTCAAAACTGGGCATCGCGTTCGTGACCGGAATGCAGGGCAATAATCCGAAATATCTCGAGGTGGTTGCGACACCCAAGCATTTTGCCGTCCACAGCGGCCCCGAGCCCCTTCGGCACGGGTTCAACGCCAAGACCTCCATGTACGACCTCGAGGACACTTACTTGCCGGCATTTCGCGCGACCCTGGCGGACGCTCATGCGGACTCCACCATGTGCTCTTACAACGCAATCAATGGCCTGCCCGCCTGTGCGGACCCCTTTTTGCTGCAAAAAACTTTGCGGGAAGATTGGAGATTTCATGGCTACGTAACTTCCGATTGCGGCGCGGTTGAAGACATCTTCACAGGGCATCACTATGCGCACGACCTCGAACATGCCGCCGCTCTCGCCGTCAAGGCGGGGACCGACACAACTTGCGGTAATGAATATGTCACGCTGGTCAAGGCTGTAAAGGATGGTCTGATCTCCGAAAGCGACATCGACCGTGCAGTGAAGCGGCTGTTTACGGCGCGTATGCGGCTGGGGATGTTTGACCCTCCCGCGGACGTGCCCTTCAACAAAATTCCGATGTCGGAGGTCAATTCACCTGCCCACCGAGCGCTCGCGCTCCGCGCCGCGCGTGAATCCATGGTGCTCCTGAAAAATCAGGATGGAATTTTGCCGCTGAAATCCACCGTGAAGACGATCGCTGTGATCGGCCCGAACGCGGAATCACTCCCGGCAATCGAAGGCAATTACAATGGCACGCCGCCCCAGCCCGTGCTGCCGATTGACGGGATGCTGAAGGAGTTTGCGGGCAGAGCAAAAATTCTTTACGCACAGGGCGCTCCTTACGACTCCGGATTTCCCGCGCCGGTGCCTCGCACAGTTTTTCATCCTGAGAACGGCTCAACGGTCTTTGGACTGAAGGCCGAGTACTTTGCGAATGCCGATTTCTCCGGCAAGCCGGCGCTGGTCCGCACGGACCCCCAGGTGCAGTTCGACTGGAACGCCGCTTCTCCGGCTCCGGGAATTCCCATGAAAGCGTTCTCCGTCCGCTGGACCGGCACGCTGAGTCCGCCGGGGCCGGGCGATTATACTTTCCAGGTCCGCAAGCCCCACTGCTATCGGTGCGATGTCAACGAAAGAGTCAAGGTTTACCTGGATGGAAAGCTGGTCCTTGACAGTACGCAGCGCAATCCTCAGCAGGCGCGCGGGGTCATCAGCAGCAGCGGATACACTCGCCGGCCGCATGAACCGTCGTTCCAGGTGTCTTTCACGGACACAAAACCGCACGAACTGCGGGTGGAGTATTCTCACCAGTCCCCGCTTTTCGGGGCGGGACTTACCTTGGAGTGGCAGCCGCCCGTAAACATGCTGCGAGAGGAAGCTGTACGGCTTGCTCAGAAGGCGGATGTAGTCGTGGCCTTTGTCGGCCTGTCGCCGAACCTGGAAGGCGAGGAGATGCCGGTCCACGTCGCAGGCTTTGATGGCGGCGATCGCACAACCCTGGATTTGCCGGAAGTCCAGCAAGCCTTGCTGCACGCTCTGGCAGCAACCGGCAAACCCCTTGTTGTTGTGCTTCTGAGCGGCAGCGCCGTCGCCGTCAATTGGGCGCAGCAGCACGCGGCGGCAATCCTTGAAGCTTGGTACCCGGGCGAAGTTGGCGGCACGGCCATCGCGGAAACGCTGGCCGGCTCGAACAATCCGGCGGGCAGGCTCCCGGTGACTTTCTATAAATCCGTGGACCAGCTTCCGCCATTCACGGATTACTCGATGAAAAACCGGACTTACCGCTACTTCCACGGCGAGCCGCTGTACACATTCGGCTACGGCCTCAGTTACTCGAGCTTCATGTTCAGCAATCTTCACCTCTCATCGGCTGACGTGAAGGCCGGCCAGTCCCTTGAGGTTGAGGCGGACGTTAAGAATACATCTCGCATACCTGGAGACGAAGTCGCTGAACTTTATATCGAATATTCACCCGGGCCTGATGTTCCGATTCGAGCTCTCAAGGGATTTGAACGGATTCATATTGACGCGGGCCAGACCCGCCGCGTCAGATTCACCCTGAGCCCGCGCGATCTGAGCCTGGTCACTGAGAACGGCGATCCGAAAGTCTTACCCGGAAAATACGCTGTCTTTGTAGGTGGCAGTCAGCCCGTCGAGGGAGCGCAAGGCGTGAGGGCCAATTTCCAGATTACCGGCGAACAGTCTTTGCCGCGGTAGTGCGGCGCTTTGCTTTGTAGTAGATGGCGGATTTTCCTTGGACGGTGAGAGGGATTCTCCTCGTAATCGTCCTTCATCGTTTTGCGAACATATGGAATACCGTTTTTGAAACAGTCCGAAGTTCTATTCGTGATGATGTATTCAGGTTGAGGAGGACAAGGCATGGGCGATACGACGTTAGGGGTGATAGTAGGGAACCGGGGATTTTTCCCGGACGCTTTGGCGCGGGAGGGGCGGGAGGAAATGCTGCGCGTGCTGGAGGCGGAGGGGTATCGGACGGTATGTCTGGGGCCCGAGGAGACGAAGCACGGGGCGGTGGAGACGCTGGAGGAAGCGCGGAAGTGCGCGGAACTGTTCAAGCGGCACCGGGAGGAAATCGACGGGGTGTTGGTGACGCTGCCGAACTTTGGGGACGAGCGCGGGGTGGCGAACGCGCTGCGGATGAGCGGACTGGAGGTGCCGGTGCTGGTGCAGGCGTATCCGGACGAGGCGGGGAAGATGCTGATGGGGGGCCGGCGGGACAGTTTCTGCGGGAAGATTTCGGTGTGCAACAATCTGTGGCAGTACGGGATTCGGTACACGCTGACGCGGGAGCACACGGTATGGCCGGGGTCGGAGGGGTTCCGGGAGGATTTGAAGATGTTTGCGGCGGTGTGCCGGATTGTGAAGGGATTGAAGAACCTGCGGGTTGGGGTGATTGGGGCGCGGCCGGCGGCGTTCAACACCGTGCGGTTCAGCGAGAAGCTGCTGGAGCGGGCGGGGATCACGGTGGAGACGCTGGATCTGTCGGAGGTGCTGGGGAGGGTGGAGCGGCTGGGTGATGATGACGGGAAGGTGAAGGCGAAGCTGGAGGGGATTCGTGGGTATGTGAGGACCGAAGGGATACCCCAAGGATCGCTGCTGATGATGGCGAAGTTCGGAGTGGTGGTGGAAGAGTGGATGAGGGCGAACGAGTTGGCGGGGACGTCGGTGCAGTGCTGGACGGCGATGGAGGAGTATTTTGGGGTGGTGCCGTGCACGCTGATGAGCATGATGTCGAACAACCTGCTGCCGAGCGCGTGCGAAACGGACATGACGGGGATGGTGGGGATGTACGTGCTGCAGTTGGCGTCGGGGACGCCGAGCGCGATTGTGGATTGGAACAACAATTATGGGGAGGATCCGGACAAGTGTGTGATCTTCCACTGCTCGAACCTGCCGAAGCACTTTTTTGAGGATTTCCGGATGGATTATCAGGAGATCATCGCCGGGACGGTGGGGAAGGAAAACACCTACGGGACGGTGGTAGGGCGACTGAAGGCGGGGCCGGTGACGTACTGCCGGGTATCGACGGACGACATGGCGGGGAGGATGCGGGCGTATGTGGGGGAAGGAGAGATGACGGAGGACCGTCCGAAGAGCTTTGGAGGGTACGGGGTGCTGAAGGTTCCGGGGTTGCAACAGTTGCTGCAATACATCTGCCGGAATGGGTATGAGCACCATGTGGCGGTGAACTACAGCCGGAGCGCGCGGGCGATTGCCGAGGCGCTGGGCAATTACAAAGGCTGGGACCTCTACTACCACCAGCCCGGCAACAACTGACGGCGCTGGGCCGCCGATCAGCGGGCAACAGATTTTTATGCGGCAAACAGTCTGTGTTGGTTGTGGCGTCTGGTCGAGCGACATAACGTTTCCGGCTTGAAACACGCGATGGGCAACGCGACGGAAGGAGCAACAAGGCTCAGGCGTGATTGTTGCCTGCGAATGGTGCAGGAGGTGAGGCGCGAAGTCCGCGGACCCGGTCCAACCCCGAACAACGATGAATTGCTCCGAATCGAACGCGGATAGCCGTATCTATTTCGGCGGTGGTTCTTTCTTACGGAAAATATCCAGCAGTTGTTCGACGGCACTGGGTGGCTTTTGTTTTTCTCCGGCCTGACCGTGGCCCTTCCCACCGAGAATGTTGCCCAGTATTCCTGAGACGGCAGAAAAAGGATCGCTCGAGTTCGGCACGAGCCCCTTCAATTTCATTTTCGCGATCTGCTGAAAGTCGGGCATAAACCTGGGATTTTGGAAAGTTCCGGTAACGGTAGCCGGAATCACCAGTTCCCCTTGGCTGTTGGCCAGAGCAGTATTCAGTAAACCACCAATACCTGCAAAGCCGCCGAGCCTGTCAACGAATGATTTCGAGAGCACTGCGATCACTCGCAGGTTGAGCACTTGTGTTGCCAGGTCGCCAGTTCCTGTAATCCCCAGCTTGCCGATATCGAGCAGCGCCTGGAGATCGTTGGTCTGCGCCACGCCGTTTTTGACTGCGATTTTGCCCGTCATCTTTGAGATGTTCGTGAAGCCCCGGTCGGATTGGTTCGATTTGCCGAGAAATCCGCCGATGGTTGCAAGCTGGTAGCTGATGTCGGTTCCGCTGTAGCGCACATTATTCACGTCGAGGCTGGCGGCGCCGTTCAGAGTCCTCAGCACTTGCGATGAAGTGAACCCTTTGACGGGGCCTGCCGCGCGTGCGTCCAGGCTGATGACGCCGGAGCCGGAAACCTTGTCGGCTCCGGCCACGCCGTAGGCCCTCGCAAGAGAGAGTATTCCAGGCAATTGAGCGTTGTGAGCATTCAGCTCGGCATCCACTAAAGGAGAACTTGACAGATATTGCTGCACAGCCATTCGGGCGCTCATTGTTGTGGTGCCGGAGATGATCGTGAATTTGTCTGACTGGATTACCGACGGCGTGAATGCAAGGTTCACGTCCGGCACATGGAGTGCTTGAGGAAGCTCTTTCCCGCTGATCTGCACATCGCGCGCAGCGACGGATCCATCGATCAAAGGTTTTTCGGCTGTTCCCCTCAAGTTTATGTCGGCGCCGGCCGTGCCCGTGACATTTGTTCCGGAAGCCAGCTTGATTCCATAGGCTGCCGCCAGCCTCGCCGCTTCCGAAGCAGAGATATTCCGCGCCCTCACTTTGAGGTCGAGTTGCGCTGGTGGCTTTCCGCCAATCACTCTGCCGTTGATTTCGACGGGCATTGAACCAAGCTTGAGAACAATGCTGTGAATAGTGATTGTGCCGTCAGCGAGATCGTCGGTCACTGCAAATTGCACTGGAATCGGATATCCGAAATCCATGCCGCGCAGACGCGGATTTTGAACCTCCATCCGGCCTTTGAGGGCTATTCTGCCGTTTTGGTTCTCGATGTTGCTCTCGCCGGAGACGGTTCCCTCAGTGGTGCTTGAAACCGGAAAGTTCAGGAATGCACTGAGAGTTGCGAGCGCCACCTGCCTAAGCGTCAGCGTTCCATGGAACGGAGTATTTGCTGGCTGACCTGTCACCACGGGACCGACCTTTCCTTCAAGACGCACTTCCTGGTTGGCGGGACCTGAAGGGTGGGCGATAGCGTCGAGAGAAAAAGGTTGGTCGAGGCTCAGATCCTGTACGTTGGCGTCAATGTGGTCATAGACCCTGCGAGGGCTTCCGGCCTGCAGATCGGTGATGGCAATTTCGCCATCACGGACTTTCAATTCGTGGAGGGCGAAATATACCTTACCGGATTGTTCTTTTTCTCGCGCGGTATTCGGCTTCTGTGATTCTTTGCGTTCCCCTGTAAGCGGCTGGCCGGGACTCTGCGGGGAGACCTTGGGAGCGCTTCCTGTTGACGCAAAATTCCAAAGGCCTTGCTGGTTCTTGATGAATTCAAACCTGGGATGCTGCAACGTCAGGGAATCGATCACCAAAGATTTCTTCAACAAGGGCAGTATTTTGAAAGAGACATTCAATTCCTGCGCCTGTATAAAGGGCGTCTGCGTGCTGAAGCCCGGGCCTTCGCCGACAGAAATGTTTTGAACCCGCAAGCGAGGGGGTAAAAGACCCAGGTGCATCTCACCCAGAGTCACTTTCCGCACAAGGCGTTGCTCAAGGTTCGATTGAATGACGGAGCGATACCGGTTGATGTCAAAGGTGACCAGGAAGACGCCAATGGCAACGACGATGATTGCAACAGCAGCTAAAGCAATCAGTCCGATCTTGCGCATGGTGACACCTCCTTCGCTCCATGCCGACCTTGACGTTTATAATTCGTCAGAGAAAACGAAGTCCGTACTCCGGCGGTCGATCCATTCACCAATGGGCTTTGGAGTGAGCGACGACTTACTGCTGTGCACTCTCAAGCATAGAGTTTTTGCTGTTGCTATGATTCCGCACTGCGGAGTTCATGGATCGCCTCTTCGTTTCCCCTTACCAACTATGTTACGGAATGGAAGGCCCGCTCCGCAGTGACACGGCTCACAGGACCCTCCGGGTGCGGCAGATCGCCGGGATGCGCGATTGCGGGCTTACCGTCGCTTAAGACAATGATGTTGGCTGAAGGAGTTTACGGATCATGCGCGGGGAGAATGTTCGCAGTTGGCCGTCGACAGGTTGGAGACGATCTATCTATTCGACCAGGCGCCATGTTGCGTAACACGGGCTCCGACCTGATCTAAAGAGAAAAGACCGCGGGGCGATCGACGCGCAAACTCCTGGGGTTGGAAATCATATTTTTATAAAGATTCGTCGCTTGTAGAGCCAGTAGCAAAGATACCAGAGCATCAGCCAGACAACGATGCTGGTCATAATCTCAGCCGTCAACTGGCCGCCCCATGCAAACGCCGCCATGGTGAAGGGCTGCGCGATTTTGTGGAACCAGTCTGCACCATAAGTGTTCGTAAACAAGTAAATAAAGATCGGGTTCATTCCCACGATATTGAAAAAGATCGCCCACGTTTTCCAGCCTTTTACATCTATCAGCCAGTAGGAAAGGGCCAAAGCCAGCAGACAGAAGCCTCCGCTGACGATTACAAATGAAGCCGTGCAAATGCGCTTGATGATAGGGTCTACGGGATTCAGCGAAAATCCGATGACGACGCCGATGATGCCCGGAATCACAAGCGTCTTTATTTTGGTCCACGCTTCTTTGCTGCTCTGAAGGACTTGCCCTGCGAGCACTCCCCACATTGTGTGCGCCGTTGTCGGCACAGCGTTGAACGCTACCCAGTGTCCGGAGGAGAGATGTGGCATGATCGCAAGGTCCACCCATGAACCGAAATTGTGGTCGGGCACGAAGGGCTGGTTGAATCCCGCGACCGGCCAGGTCCGGTACAACACTTCTGTAACGATGAGTAGAAGGAACGTGAACCCAATTTGAACTCGCGGAGACTTGCGCATCATCAGAAAAGCTACCAGGTAAGTGAAGGAGAGTTGTGCGAGAACGTTCCAAAGCTCGAACGTTATATGACCGGGACCAATACAGTAAAGAGCCCAGCCGAAGAACAGGAGAAGTCCGGAGCGCTTGAGGACATGACGAAAGGTCTGCTGCCACGTGTCGCCCCTGGCCCAGCGCTTGCCGATAGAGAAGGGCATCGCCACTCCCACAATGAACATGAAGAAGGGCTGGACAAGGTCCCAGAAGTGAAGACCGTTCCAAGGATGATGATCGAGTTGTAAACCGATAAAGCCAAGTACCGTGCCGTGAAGCGACGGGCTCCGCAGCAGTTCATAGAGACCGGTTGATTCGCCGATGAGCAAGAACATCGTTATGCCCCGGAAAAAATCGAGTGATGCAACTCTGCCTTCGATAACCTGCGATTGTCCTGGAGTTGTATCCATCGTCACACTCCTCGCTGTGCCAACCTGGACCATAAGGTGGGAATAGCTCCTGCCAGAATGTAGCAGGTATTTACGATATCATTCGAAGCCGCATTGTCGGGCTCCGCTGAATGATTGTGTTTTATGGCAGTTTACTTTCAATTTGTCAAGCTCTCCCCTCGAAGATCTCATCTTTGTGACGGAAAGGGGATAAGAAGCTCGTAGTCCACATCTTTTCAAACTAAATCTTCGTTTCCGTTTGTAAGATTGTTAGCTTGGAATCAATCCTGGTCGATTGCCTCCACCACGCGACGGGCAGATCGCGTTCCTGCTTCCTGGCCCCAGTTGAGGTTGTCCGCGTATGCGCCCGCAAAATGGACCCGACCAACCGGCTCGATAATACTGGGCCAGATTTTCATCAGTTCGCCCGGCGAATAGGAAACCGTTTCGCAGGCCATCGCCCAGGGGTCTTGTGCCCAGTTGTGGACGATGGCTTTCTCAATCTTGTCTGACCTTCCCGGGTAAAACTTATTGAACGATGCCAGGGCGCTCTCGCGTGAAACGCTGGCTTCAGCCCAGCCCATGAGCGCGGCCCGTCTTGTATGGACTTCTTCCGCGATACGCCACAGCAGTTCAAGGTTTGGGTCCGGCGTTTCCCAGTTGATGCTCCGACCATCCTGTTCCCAGAAGGGATCCTTCGTTTGAAAGACCAGCCGCGCGACCGAGTAGTATGGGACGTGATTGATCGCGTAAAGCTTGGACTCCGGCCAGGCGGGCTTGACGGGAATAAGCCGCAGCATGACGGCCGACATGCAGCACACCAGGTAATCTCCTTCCATGGTCTTTTCCTGGCCGGATTCCCGATATGTTACGCGCACACCCTTTTCGCCCCGTTCAATTCCGGTAAGCGGCGAGTTCAGGCGGACACGGTCGCCAAGCTTCGAGGCCAGAGTGTCCGTCATCACCTGATTGCCGCCTTTCAGGCGGTAAACATCGGGAGGATAGAGCGGCACACCGCGCAAGTTCAGAATTGCCGCGTGCCAGATCACATGGAGCGCTGAAGCACTCGTATCGCCGATAGTGCGGATCGCGCGGTCTGAAGCGCCATCTTTCCGGAGCAAGTCTCCCACCGTTGTCTGGTCAAGGTGATTGAGCCCTGCCTCATAAGGCTTGTATTCGTCCTTGAACTTCTCGACATAGGGCCGGAAATAAAGCATCGGGAGGTCCCACCAGGCGTTTTGAGCGAGGAAGTCCACTTCGCGACGGTTAAAGCCGAGCCGGCTCAGAAAACTCCGGCTGTGGAGTTCTTCTTCTGTGCGAAACTGGCCTTCGATAAACCGTACAAGGCCCATTCGCCGGGGATAATACTGGTAGGGAAGGTCAAATTCTTTCACGTAACCCCAGTAAAGATCATAGCCGGGATTTGTAAACTGTTCTGCGCCGAGGTCGGCATAAAGTCCGTCTTCCAGACCCTCGTGGAGTGTTCGAACGTGCCCGCCGGCCTTCCCTGACGCTTCAAGCACAACCACTTCATGGCCGCGCTTCATCAGTTCGTAGCCGCACGAAAGGCCGGTGATCCCGCCGCCGGCGATGATGATCTTCTTGCTGCGGCTCGAGCGGGGCTTCGCACAGGAAGCCGCAGCAGGCAGACCCGCCGCAATGATGGAAGCACCGATCTTCAGCATCTCGCGTCGGGGAATTGGGCCCGGGGCCGCCCCTCGATCAGCCGGGCCGCCATCCTCATTATTTGCGCCTTCGTGCCGTTTGGCGTCATTTGAAGAATTCATGCTGTTCCTCCAGCACGCCCCCGGCGGGCCTTCTTGCGCGTGTCCGCAGAATGTGATTATTGTTCTGGTTTCTTTCGATTCACTGCGTGCTGCGGCTACTTGTTTACATCTTAAAACGCCGTTCGTCAAGCCTTGGTAGGGGAGGGCTCTGCCCTCCCGATTTTGCATCGCGAACAACCGACGGGAGCCCCAAGGGCTCCCCTACCTTGGAGTGCGGGAGCGCCAGCTCCCGCCTTGGTTAAGGCGGCAGCTTCGCTGCCGCACTCCAAAGTGTGTGCGAACTACGACTTGCTTTCTTTGATAATTCGCAATTTGCAATTGCCTTTCGGAATTTTTTTGCGGTATAAATGCGCCGTCAGGTTTTGGGTGCGGGGCTGCCGCGCAGGGAATGGTGCGGCTCAACCCGCCTAAATAGACAGACCCGTGGGGGACGAAACCTCAACAGGCGAAGGGCACACCCGCTGAACCCCCCGGCCAATTCAAAACCAGGCTGACTACGGGGAGCACGAATTTTCACCTCCAGCACACCTGCCCCGGCGACTTAATTCCCGTCGGCTTGATTCCCCGGTGGTCGCACCACTCGCGGCAGCCAAAACGTAGCCACGGTGCCGTGTTTGTACCGTGGGCTTTTCGCGTGACGAATATCAGGAACCCCCGGCATACAGGCAATGCCGTGGCTGCCAACTGGAAGGCTGTGGGCCACCAGTGGGAAAGAATGCGCCCACAGTGGACGCGTCCCCCAGCTTGGAAGCCACGCAGTGCGTCATGAGAAGGCGCATAACGATGATCCGGAATGTAATCACGGCATTCGCTGGATTAGCGTCCGCGCTCGCTGCCTTCGGCGCGGTGTACGTAGCATTCGCGTCAGACAACACGCGCACCGAACGGCAGGTCGAGTACGAATTCCACATTTGCACTGAAATAGTGGAGAAACCAGGTTTCCCACCAGTGGCCTGCCATGCGACAAGCAAAGGCGTTGTGCGAATCTTGGACGGAGAACTTATTCCGACGGGTACTACCAACTCTACACAGAAGATGATAGGAGTTTGCGAGTTAAGAACGTTTGCCTGGGCAAAACGGGCAAACCCCGCGTCCGCCTTTTGGGCCGAATCACGTGCAATCACACGGAGTCTGCCGGATAGCGCGTGCTGCCGTTCCGGTGATCTTCGGTGCTTCATGTGACTTGTGGGGAGAGCGGAGGGCGTCGGCGGTCCATGCCACCTTCTTTGGAGACGAGCAATAGAAATGGAAGCGGATCCTGCAGGCGTTGAGCAGCTTAAAAGTTTGGCCGCCTATCGGCATTGTTGCGAGCGCATCTGCGCGGCGTGGCCGGGATTTCTTGAAAGGCGCGCGGCACGGCTTGAACCGCATCCTCTGCTGGGCAACACACCCGAGAAGATAACCGAAAGCATTCTGGAAGACCTGTTCACGAGTGTGCTGGACTGGCCACTTGAGGGTTTCAATCCTCAGGTGGAGAGGGCGGACATCGTTCTTTCAATTCTGGGCATCCGCTGGCTGATCATCGAGGCCAAGCGGCCCGGCTCCCTGGCGTGGAACCGCAGTGCTGTTGATCGGGCGCTTGATCAGGCAACCCGATATGCTTCCGAACAGCGGGTCAGCTGTATTGCCGTCAGTGACGGCGTGATGCTTTATGCGGCCGATATAGCAGACGGCGGAAAGCGCGACCGCGTTTTTGTTCCTCTTGGTTCCAGCGATCCGCCGCTTGATTTGTGGTGGCTCAGCGTGCAGGGGATTTATCGAACGCGAGGCTTTCCCCAAGGCGCTTCCTTCCGCCTGCTGCCGGAGGAGCCGATGGAGTCGCCGGCCTCAGCGCCGGGGCCGGATACCGGCGAAGTTCTGCTCCATCCGAAATACAAATTGCCGGCGCGCTGCTTTGCCTACGTTGGGGACCATGGCAACCCGCGCACCTGGAAGCTTCCGTACCTGAACCTTGACGGAACAGTTGACACCAAGCGACTGCCGAAAGCTATTCAATGCATTCTGACTAACTATCGTGGTGCCCGAGTCTCCGGCATTCCGGAGCAAGCCATACCTGCCGTGCTTGCACGGCTGGCGGCTGCGGCCGCTCGTGTCGGACACCTGTCGCCTGCCGCCTCTAACCCTGCCCTCGTCTACCAGCGGCTGGCTGATGCGCTCAGACAATTGGAGATCACGACTGAAAGCTGAAAGGGTGCGGGTATTGTTTTTGCAAATGAATAACGGCTCTGCTGATTATGCTCTCAGGTTGCGTGACTATCGGCCTTGGGTAGGGGGGCTCTGCCCTCCCGATTTTGCATCGCGAACAACCGACGGGAGCCCCAAGGGCTCCCCTACCTTGGAGTGCGGCGCCGGCTCCCGCCTTGGTTAAGGCGGCAGCTTCGCTGCCGCACTCCAAGACGAACCCGTTTGTGTTCGGCACGGGCGGCACGGATGAATCCGTGCCTTTTGGCGACAGTGCGTTCCGAAGTGGCTGCCCGGATTCTTCGTCGCTCCACAGATATTGCTCGGGATGCGGCATGACCGGAAGCGGGGCGCCCATCGGGGGCCAGGGACACTCGAATTGCCTGTTGGATATTAGAACCTTGGTACCAGCAGGTATGGAACCCCCGGCCATTGACCATGGTCGCGCTGGCAATTACTGTGAGATTACTTGTCAGGATGTGAAGAATTGTCTTGACAAGCAGGTGGTTAAGATATAAGAAATCTCAAGTAGTTTATGCCTAAAAAGGTATATCCATGTTTCAAAAGGCCAAATGCCTCGCTCTAGAGCAGGTGTAAGGGCTTTCGGAATCGCAAGGTGCGGTGAGGTGTCGCCCATGGGCAGTCACAGGGTTTTTTCTGTTTCCCGTTGCAACGGCATTAAGGTTTTGCTGAATCTCCTTGTGGCCTGCGGGTGTGCCGGCTTGCTCGGGGCGGCGCAGGTGGCCAGGCGGATCCCAGCTGCTCCAGAGGACACGGGCCCTTCGCGGGCGAGTGGAGACTCATTGAAAGCATCGGCCAGGTCTGCGAGCGTAGCTGCCCAGCAGGCCAGGAAAATTGTCCGTTATGGAAACCTCCCTCTGGCATTTGAACCGAACCAGGGTCAGACGGATGGCAGGGTATCTTTTCTCGCGCGCGGACCGGGTTATGCTCTCTTTCTGACGCGCCAGGAGGCAGTGCTGGAACTGGAGCCGCCGGCCCACCAGCCAGCGACGGTTGTGCGGATGAAGCTCCTTGGGAGCAATCCCTATGCCTCTTCTCTGAGCGGGCTGGACGAACTTCCCGGTAAAGTCAATTATCTGATCGGAAAGAATGCCCACGAGTGGCGGACCAACATCCCGACATACGCCAAAGTGACCGAGCAGGAAGTTTATCCGGGCGTCGATCTGGTTTATTACGGCCACCAGCATCAACTGGAATATGATTTTATTGCCGCGCCCAAGGCTGATGTCAGCAGGATTCAGCTTGAGGTTGAAGGGGCGCAAAAGCTGCATCTTGATTCCTCAGGGAATTTGCTGGTTGAAGTGCCGGGGGGTGAACTGACCTTTCAAAGGCCCGTGGCCTATCAGGAGACGGACGGCAGCCGCCAACCCGTTGAGGCCGGCTACGTCATCGAGGGCGAAAGACAAGTTGCTTTTCGCGTAGGGAAATACGATTCCAACGCGTCGCTTGTCATCGACCCTATTTTGGCGTACTCGACCTACCTTGGCGGGAGCAATATTGACAATGCGAGTGCTATAGCTGTTCTTTCGAGCGATGGCACGGCATTTGTCGCTGGGGGGACATTCTCGAGCGACTTTCCTACAGAGCACCCGCTGCAACCGAACGCCGGCGGTCCCTCTGATTTTCCCACAGATGCTTTTGTCGCCAAGCTCAGCGCCGACGGCGGCACCGTTCTTTATGCTACCTACCTTGGCGGCAGCAGAGAAGACTTGGGGAACGGCATTGCGGTTGACTCACTCGGTGACGCTTATATCGTGGGTACAACGCTTTCGTCTGATTTTCCTGTTACTCCCGGCGCCTTTGATCCTAACTGTCCGCCGGACGGCGAGTGTGGGGCTTCGGTCAATCCGAATGGCCTCATCAACTCTGCGGGCTTCCTGAGCGAACTGAACCCTGCGGGGTCCGCGCTGGTTTATTCAACCTATTTCGGCGGGACGGGGAATACGCGTGGCCAAGCCGTGGCGGTGGACAGCAACCAGAACGCTTACGTAACAGGTTCGACACAGGCGTCCGATTTTCCAACCAATGGTTCCGTCTGCTTTTCCACGTCGGGTCCACAAAATGCAATCCTGCTGAAGCTTGACTCGACAGGGTCACGCGACCTTTTCGCAGCAAAATTCGGAGGTTCTGTCCAGGATATCGGGTTTGGTGTCGCTGCCAATGGAAATGGGGTCGCCACAGTGGCAGGAATTACGTATTCCCAGGACTTCTCCCCCATAACAGCAGGCGCCTTTCAGTCCGCTTACGGAGGCGCAGGGGACGCCTTCATAACGACAATCGATACCACTCAATGCGGTAACGGATCGTTTACGTACTCGACGTATCTTGGGGGCAGCGGGCTCGACGAGGGCAACGGCGTGGCCATTGACAGTACCGGCAAAGTTTATGTTACGGGTATGACCAAGTCCTCGGGAACGGGCGCATTCCCTACAACAAGCGGAGCTTATCAGACTGCCTGCAAGCTCGATAGCCAAGGCAACTGCAACGGCGATGCATTTGTCGCAAAGCTTGATCCGACGCAGGCAGGCGCTGCTTCGCTTCTCTACTCCACTCTCATCGGGGGTTCAAGCGGCGACAGCGGCAATTCTATTGCTGTCGATCCAAGTGACAATGCCTATATCACGGGCTCCACAAATTCGACGGACTTTCCGGTGACGACGGCTGTCTTCCAGCCCACTTATGGCGGTGGGAACGCTGACGCTTTTGTGACCAAGCTGGATCCTGCCGGCGCGACGCTGGTCTACTCCAGTTACCTGGGCGGAAGTAATACCGATCTCGGCAATGGCATCGCCGTGGACACAACGGGGGCGGCTTACATAGCCGGGCAAACGTGTTCAACCGATTTTCCTCTCTCGAATCCGGCGCAACTGACCCCTGGGGGAAACTGTGATGCCTTTATCTCGAAAGTAATCGTCTCACCAGGAATTGCGCTTAGCCCTGCTGGCCTCACATTTGCGCCGCAACTCCTCAATACCACAAGCCAACCCCAGACGATAACCCTGGACAACGGCGATGCTCCGCTCACTATTACGAGCATCACCATCACCGGTACTGATGCGGGCGACTTTGCCCAAAACAATGATTGCGGCACTTCGCAGCCACCGGGTGGCAAATGCACGATCACTGTGACCTTCACGCCGACAGCGGCAGGGACGCGCACAGCATCGGTTGAAATTGTCGACTCCGCTCCGGGAAGTCCTCACATGGCGAACCTTACCGGCACTGGCAATCCGACAGGCATCCTGAGCCTGAACCCCACGAGCCTGACGTTCAACAGCCAGGCGGTAGGTACGACTTCGACCGCACAAACCATTGAGGCGACCAATACTGGCAATGCGCCGCTCACGATATCGAGCATTGTGGCCAGCGGCGACTACGCCGAGACCGATAACTGCACGAAGGCACCTTTACAACCCACTACTAACTGCTTCATTCAGGTGACTTTCACGCCAAGCACTTCTACGCAGAGCGTGGGGGCGCTCACGATTACCGATAATGCGCCCGGCAGCCCGCAGGTGGTTCTCTTGACGGGAAACGTCACACCACAGGCGGCGGTAGCTCTTTCGGCCACCAGTCTGGATTTCGGTGTGGTGGCCATTGGGACGTCCAGTTCCGGCAAGCAAGTAACGCTTACCAACAGCGGCTCACAGACACTCGACATCTCCGGAATCGTGGCCAGTGGCGACTTTAGCGAAGGGAATACCTGCAGCGTGACTCTTCCCGCCGGTGGAAGCTGCGCCATCAACATTGTGTTCACGCCGACAACAGGCGGCACACGGACCGGTAAGGTCACTATTACCGACAACGCGGCGGACAGCCCACAAGTCATCGCACTCACAGGCAGCGGCTCGGATTTCTCGATTACCGCCTCGACTCCTTCAATGACCGAGTTTGCCGGTACGCCGGCGCAGTTTAACGTTACCATCACGCCGGAGTCCGGCTTCAATGCCCAGGTGTCTTTGAATTGCCAACTGCCGTCCTCGCTTACCGCCACAACCTGCACGGTTACCCCGACTTCAGTGACTCTTGATGGGACGAATCCCACGCAGGCTTCCGTGACGATAAAAACGACTGCGCGCACCATGGCACCGCCTGGGCCAGTCGTGGATAGACCTTTCTCCCACAATCCTGAAATTCCGGTCTTTTGGGTTGTGGCAATTCTCGCAACGGCGATCCTGGCGCTTCTCGCGGCGAGGCGGCGACGGGTGCTGCTCAGCTTTGGTCTTGCAACCCTTTGCGTCATGATGTGCGTCGGCTGCGGCAGTGGACGATCGTTCAGCGGCAGCGGAACCCCGGCCGGCACGTATACGATCACCATCAACGCGACATCGGGAAGTGTGGTCCACAGCACCACGGTTCAGTTGACGGTGAATTAATTCGTCGGCTGGCGACAGGCTGGGATTTTCAGGAGGAGATTTCATGCGAAAGTTCGGTTTGCTGGTTGCGATTTGGCTGTTGCTGGGTGCGTCCGCATTTGCACAGACGCCCGAGTTTGAGGTTTACGGCGGCTACTCGCACATGATCGCTGACGTCAACAACACCAGTTTCAACCTGGACGGCGGCGAAGCCAACGCCGTGCAGAACGTCAATCACTGGTTTGGCGGCATGCTCGACTTCGGCACCCAATGGGGGACGAGAAACGGGTACAACGTCAATTCTCAGCAGGTTTTGTACGGCCCGGTCTTTTCCTACCGGCGGTCGAAGCTTATTCCTTCCGCATATGTTCTCGTGGGTGTTGTCAGGGGAAGCCAGGGTTTTGACGGCATCTCGGAATCCTCCACACGCTTTGGCGCGGCCTTCGGTGGCAAGATCGACTACAAGATTTCCAGGATGGTCTCCTTCCGAGTATTGCAGGCCGACGACCTCATCACGAATTTCATGGGGACGCATCAAAGCAACATCCGGTTATCCGCCGGCCTGGTTTTCACCTTCGGAAACAAGAATAAATAGCTTTTACGTGAGACAGCTGTGGAGTGCGGGAGCGCCAGTTCCCACGTTGGTTAAGGCGGTAGCTACGCTGCCGCACTCCAAGACGAACCCGTTTGTGTTCGGCACGGGCGGCACGGATGAATCCGTGCCTTTTGACGACAGTGCGTTCCGAAGTGGCTGCCGGAGTTCTTCGTCATTCCACCGCACTGGCGGCCTCGGGGAGGGGATGGCTCTGCCCTCCCGATTTTGCTTCGCGAACAACCGACGGGAGCTCCAAGGGCTCCCCTACTTGCATCGTGAAAAGCCGACGGGCGCTCCAATGGCTCCCCTACTTGCATCGTGAAAACCTGGTGGGAGCCCCAAGGGCTCCCCTACTACTGGTCGGCGAGGGCGAGGGCAATCTGGAGGAAATGCCGACGAGCGTCAGGGGGCAGGGAAGGCGGACCTCCGGCAGTTGATTTTGCGGAAGCTGCTGAGATGGATTGTTCGATCCGCTCCACATTCAACCCGCCCGGGCGGCCGTTTTGCATAAACTCTTTCAAAGTTTCGCGCACTTTATCGATCTGGCCGGTCTCATAGTAAAGCACGCCGAGCGCCGAATAACTTGCCGGCCACTCGGGCAGCAGGTCCACGGATTTTCGCAGATATTTTTCAGCCTGCGGAAGATGTCCTTCCACCGCCTCAACCACGCCCATGCCCCAGAAGAGTTTGCCTGAATCGGGAATGCGCGCAAGCCCCTGCTGGAGCGTCTGGCGCGCCTGCTGCGAATCCCCTGAACGGAGATAAGCCATGGCGAGCGAAAGATAGGCCTGATCTTTGTCCGGATTTTCCGCCGTCAACTGGCGAAAGAGTTTGATGGCTTCGTCGTAATGGCCGAGGCGGGCACTCACGTCGGCAAGCAGATTGCGGTAGCTCGCGTCCTTCTGGCCCTGAGCAGATACGTGTTGGAGCGCATCAAGCGCGTTCGGATAATCATGCTTGCCGAGATACGCGTCGGCAAGGTCATACCACGCATCGTCAGAGTTGGGATTGGCCTTGAGCGCTGTCTGGAAGTGGCTGATGGCTTCGGAGTAGAGACGATACCTCGCCAGGAGCACGCCAACACCGACGGCGGTGCGAAAGTCGCCCTGGCTCAGCCTGTCAAGTTGCGCGACCGCCTGCTTGGCTTCATCGGGCCGGCCAAGTTTCAAATAAGCCTCTGCCAGCAGATAAAGATTGCGCGGCTGGTCCGGATGGAGCTTGACTTCCTGGAGCAACTGGGCCAGGTCGAGTTCTGACCTTTCCTGCGAGGGCATTCCCGCGCGCCGGTCGAGATAATTGAAAACGTGCTGAAAAGGATAAGGTCCCGAATCCTGGTTCTTCGATAAAGTCTCAAAAACCTTCAAGTCCCTTTCCGCTGCTTCCATCTGGTGCAGGCTACGTTCTGCGGTGGCCAGTTTGTAATAAACGGGCGCCGGCCGGGAGCTCAGTTGCACACACTTCCGTAAGAGTGGGATGGCTTCCTCGAATTTCTTCTCGCTCATTTTGACGCCGGCAAGTTCCAGAAGCGCATCGCTGTTGTTCGGGTCGGCCGCGACGGCCTTCTCAAGCCACTTTTCAGCTTCCTGGTAATTTCCCTGGCGGCTCAAGATGTAGCCCATGTTGTAGAGGCATGACGGGTCGTTCGGATCGGCTTTCAGACCGAGGAGGATATACTTCTTCGCCTCGTCGTAGCGGCCCAGATGCCTGTAGTAGAGCGCCATGAAGGCATATGAGCGGGCTGAGGGATCGAGTTTGATCAGCGTCTGAAATTCCTGAAGCGCCTGGGGAATCTTACCGGTTGTGAAGTAGCATTCGCCGAGGGCCGCGTGCAGGTCAGGCCGGCGAGGATCAATCTTTACGCCTTGTTCGAGCAGTGGAATGGCGTCTTCAAAGAACGACTGCCGCATGCTCAGGCGGGCCATCAGAAAAATAACGTCGGTGTTGCGCGGAGCAGCCTTGTGCGCGCGGGCGAGAAGGTCAAGAGCTCTGTCATCCTGGTGCTGGCTTGAATACGCCTGGGCCAGGAAGTAGAGCGTTTCAGCAGAGTCGGGACGCAGCTTCAGCGCCCGGTTCAGGACTTCCTCGGATCTTTCAACGGCGCCGCTTCGCAGGTATGCCTGGCCCAGGTTGTAGAGAATTTCGAACGTCCCCGGACGGAGAGCGTCGGCGATTTCGAGTTCGTGAGCTCCGGCCTCATACTCTTTGTTCGCGGCCAGCAGCACTCCCAGCGTGAAATGAAGCCGCACATCGCTCCTGTCCAGGGCTGAGAGCCGGTTTGCCAGGTTGAGTCCTTCCTGCTTCTCGCCCGCCGCCAGATATGCCTGAACCAGGTTGAACATCGTGTTGATGTCCGGCGGTTGGACCAACTGGAAATAATGGATGGCTTCTTTCGGCCGGTGCTCGGCGAGCAGCGCAATTCCCAGGTTGTAAGTTGCATCGTGGTTCGATGGGCTGAATTCCAGCGACTTGCGGAACTCCTTTTCCGCAAGGTCGAACTTGTGTTCCAGCAGATAGATGTTGCCGAGATTGTTGTGAATTTCGCTTGAACGCGGCGCCAAGCTTAACGCTTTTTCAAACGAACCAGCGGCCAGTTGAAAATTCTTTTCCTGCTCATAGATCAGCCCGAGGAGATTAAGGCCTGCGACGCTCTGCGGCTCCATCTTCAGGCCTTCAAGCGCTTTTTCCCGCGCCGCTTCGACGGATCCGGACTGGAGCAGTTGTCCCGCCTGTTGAAACAGGTTTTCTGCCTGGGCTTTGCGGCCGGCGGAATTTGCGGTCTGGGCGGCGCCCACGGATGGAGAGGCGAGGCAGACTGTCGCCAAGGCGATAGCTGCAACTCGAAGTTGCAAACGAGCCATGAGAGACAGTTTACTCCAAAAATCCATCGCTCAAGCCATCCGGTCGACTGGCGCGCCGGGAAGCAAATCCTCCTTTGAGGTATGTCAGATTCACGGCTGTCGGACATGTGCTTTCAGGCAGCTTCACGGGCGCCATTTAATTACAGCAGTCAAACCCTTGGGCGTGCAGGAGAGCCAGCGTGAATAGCGGCGAAGCCTAAGGAGGTTGACGTGTAGCTTGAGCGCGGTAGTGCATTTCAACCGGGATGCGCGGGGAAATGAAATACCAACCTCGCTTCCGATCCCCGGCGAGAGTCGCGGGCGGTATGTGGGCGGCGACGCGAGAACAGCTCAAAGTCCGAGCGGCTGGTTTCAGAATCTTACTGCTGACCCAACGACAACCTGTGGCTCATTTGAATTGTAGCTTGCCTTGATCTCTGAGTTTCATTCGGGTTGCAAGAGTGAAGTGGGAGGAATAAGCAATGACAGGACGGAATAATTCGCTCCGCGCTTCGGTTTCGCCTATCAGATCACTAACAAGCTGGTGATGCGGGGCGGATTTGGCGTGTTCTTTGGCGGATTTGAGAACCAGAATGGTAACAACCAGGGGAACAGTTATCCATTCCAGTTCAACTTCGCGTACTTCATTCCGGACTCCCACACACCCATCACGGTTTCCAACGTCAATGCGCCGGGCTGCAACGTAGCCTATACTTTCGAGCTTGGCTTCAGTTGTACGCCGCTTGACCCGGCCCTGGTGGATGCCAGCGGCATCGGATGGACGGGGCTCCAGTACAACTTCCAGACACCCTACACCGAAGGCTGGAACTTTACGTTCGAATATGCCTTCACTCCCAGCCTCACACTGACGGCAGGGTACGTGGGAAATTCGACGCACCACCTGGAGATTTTTAAGGGCGCGAACAACGTCACGCAAATCCTTCCTCCGGACGCGACTACGTGCGGCCCTGGCGCTCCGATTGCCTTCCCCGACCTCGGGTGCAGTATCACCTATCAGACAACCGACGGCAACAGCCACTATAACGGCCTCCAGACTTCGCTCGAGAAGCGCTTTACGGGCGGTTTGAGCTTCCTTTCGACATACACCTTCTCGCGCTGCCGGAGTGATGCGGGCGATCTCCTTAACAGTACAGCGATTGGGTCCTATCGCGCCGTGGATATCCCGGGCGTCGGGATCCAGGCTGACTACGGTGACTGCGACTTCGACATCCGGCACGTATTTCACTTCAGCGGAGGCTATCAACTGCCGTTCGGCAAGGGCAGACATTTCCTGAATGGCGCGGGCCGAGGGCTTGATTTGCTGGTGGGCGGCTGGAGCACGAATTGGATCGCCACAATCGAGGGCGGCCAGCCGATCACCCTCCCATGCGATACCAGCCCTGCGGCCGGCGTCGGTTGCAACGACTTTATTATTCCAGGGGTCAATCGGCATGGCTCCGGGGCACCTGACCATTTTCTGAATCCCGCCGCTTTCACCCAGCCGTGCCCGCCGCCGGGATTCCAGCAGCCTGCGACCTGCGTCGCAGGGTTAAGCGGGCTGGCGCTGCTGGGCGGACCGCCGACACAGGTTTCAGGACCTGGAATCGGCCGCTGGGACTTTTCGCTGTTCAAAGATATTCCGTTGACGGAACGATTCCGTTTGCAATTCCGAAGCGAGTTCTTCAACATTCTGAACCACCCCACTTTTAATGCTCCTGGGTTTGGCGGCAACGGGGTCCGTGCGCTGCCCGGCTCCACGGATTTTCTGGACGCAAACTTTGGCAGGATTGGTTCGACGCGGTTCCCGTTCAACGACCCGCGGCAGATCCAGTTTGCTTTGAAACTCTATTTCTGACATGCGTGCGGCGCCTCGCTAAACCGGGGTACCTCTCCGCTGACAACCCGCGACAATCGTGTTCAGATCATTTGACGCGGGAGGGGACAAACAATCGCTCGGCTCGCATCCCGTGGCGGTTCAACTTCGTTCTGGTGAAGGCTGCGGGCCGGGCAGGTCCTTAAGAGTCCGATGGTCAATATCTTTACGATTCACATTGGAGTTGCGCGTCATGCCTCCATCTTCGGCTGACGTTCCGCTCTTCATCCGCTGCAGTGTTAAGATGATTCAATGATTTGGAAGCTGCAATCGGGCAGCGCTTTTATCCTGAGCGCCCTGGTCGCATTGCCGCTGCTGTCGTGGCAGTCGGAACCGGCACGCATTGATTCTCCCCAACATCAACTTCAGCTTGCTGTTTCCTATTACAACTCTGAACACTACCAGGATGCGGCACGAGTGCTTGAGGATTTAGCCCAACGCGTACCCGGCAATTTCCAGGTCGAAGAACTGATGGGGCTTGTCTATTCAGCCCAGGGGAAAGACCGGGAAGCGTGCCTGCATTTTGAAAAGGCAATCCGGCTGAATCCCAATTCGGCGCCATTGAGGACAAATCTTGCCGTCAGTCTGGCACGCCTTGGAAAGAACGACCTTGCCGAAGCCGAATTCAAGAAGGCTGTGGAGACCGAACCGGGAAACTTCAGCGTCAACCATAACTTTGGAGAGTTCTACGCGCGAAACGGCAACGCTCAAGCGGCCATCCCCTATCTGCGAAGGGCGCAGCAGGCCAGGCCGTCGTCTTACGGAAACGGCTACGACCTGGCGCTTGCATACGTCCGCGCCGGCATGTGGGAGGATGCCCGACAGCAGATTCGGGCCCTGACAAAGATAAAGGATGCCGCCGAATTGCATGACTTGATGGGTGAGGTCGAGGAAAAGAAAGGAAACTACGTTGCGGCGGCAAACGAATACCAGCGCGCGGCGCAGATGGAACCCAGCGAAACGAATATTTTCTACTGGGGCAGCGAGCTTCTGCTGCATCAGACCTGGGACCCGGCCATCGAGGTCTTTTCAAAAGGCGTCGAACGCTACCCGAATTCCCAGCGGCTGGTTGTCGGTCTTGGGCTTTCGCTTTTTTGGAGCGGCCGGTATGATGAGGCGGTAAAAGCGTTGGTCAGGGCGACCGACCTTGCTCCTGATGATCCTCGTCCCTATTATTTTCTCAGCAAGGCCTATCAGCACTCCCACAATCAGGCCGATGAGGTGATCAGGCGGTTCCGCCGGTTTGCAGAATTGCGCCCACAGGACGGACAGGCAGCCTACTATTACGCAATGAGCCTGTGGAAAGGTAAAGAGTCTGACAACAATGGCCCCGCGCTTGAGCAAGCCGAATCGCTGCTGAAGCGGGCAATCCACCTTAGCCCTGCTTTCGCGGAAGCCCACCTTGCTTTGGCTAATCTCTACTCCCAGGAACGGAAATACGCAGAGGCGGTCCCGGAATATCAGCGGGGCATCGAATTGGATGCGAAACTCGCGGATGCTTACTATCGCCTGGGCCAGGCTTACGTCCACCTGAATCGGCCCGACCTGGCGAAGAAGGAGTTCCAGATCCACGATCAGTTGTATCGGCAGCATCTGGCTGATTGGGACAACCGGCAACGGGATGTCCTTCGCTTCGTCGTCTCGCAAAGATCAAGCGCCGGCACGCGGCCTTGAACCGCCCGCGCACGGCCACCTCTGTCAGGCGTGCCCGGAGTCCAGTAAACTTCCCAGATGACAAGGAGTCTGGGATCTGCCGAAGGCCCTTAAGGAATCCGAACGCTGATGCGCGGCGTTAATTTCGGGACAGAAGAGAACTATGCTACGAGTGCTCGTGCTGGCAGATGACCTGACCGGAGCGCTGGAGGTCGGAGCGAAATTTGCGGCAACGGGCCTGTCCGTTCGCGCCGCAGCCGCGCCGGGCCTCCCGGTTAACAATCTTCAGGAGCAAACGGTCCTGGTGATTGATACGGAAACCCGGCACATGCCCCCTGAACAGGCGGGGAAGCGTGTCTTTGAGTTGGCGCGCGCAGGCCGCAATGCCGGTTGTCAGCTGGTTTACAAGAAGACGGACTCGACTTTGCGCGGGAACATCGCCTCCGAAATCTGTGCGCTGGCTGACGCTTTTCCTGATGCTCCGCTGCTTTATGTTCCCGCGTATCCGAAAATGGGCAGGACGGTCCGCGCCGGCGTTCTTTACGTCGAAGGAATCCCTGTGGCCGAGACGAGCTTTGGTGCAGATGAGTTGAATCCCGTGAGGGAAAGCCATATTCCCACGCTGCTCTCTGCGGCGTGCAGCAAGCCCGTATTTTCTACCACGGTCGAAAGGCTCGGCGCATCGCTTGAGGCAGGCATTTACGTTTGCGATGGTCAAACAGACTCGGACCTGGAGGCCGCGGCCGGAAAGTTCATCCGATTAACCCTTCGCATAGCTGCCGGCCCCGCCGGGTTCGTGGATGCGCTGGCGCGCCTTATTGACCTGCCGCGAACGCCCCCGGCCCGTCTGCCGAGGCTCAAGCGCGTGCTGGTGGTGAACGGCAGCCGTAGCGAGGTTTCAATCCGGCAGATTCAACACGCGCGAGAACATATTTCGACTGCGCTGGACAGCAATGGGGTGGCAATCGCTGCGGACAATTCAGGCTGGGTGATTCTTGACGCAGCCGAAAGTGGTTCAGACCACGAGGACTTCGCCCGGCGGCTTGCGAAAATCGTGCGAGGCATATTAGAACAGGTAAAGCTGGACGCCATCGCAGTCTTCGGCGGAGACACCGCTTACGCCATTCTTGAGTCGTTGGGAAGACCTGACCTTAAACCCGTCGGCGAGGTACTTGAAGGCGTGCCGGTTTCAGCGGTCCGACGGAAGGCTGCGAACCTCAAAGGAGATGGAGTTCTTTACCTGATCAGCAAGGCGGGCGGATTCGGCCCAGCTGATGTTCTTTGCCGGATGCAAAGGGAATTGACAAGAGGGTGAATGGGGATGTCGAGCGTCTTTGCTGTGACAGCCGGGGATTCGAGCGGTATCGGGCCGGAAATTCTTCTGAAGGCTTTTCGTCAGGAGGCGATCCAACACCCGATTATCGTCTATGGAGATATAGAAGTTCTGGAGTTTTATGACGACCTCCTGAAGTACCATGTTCCGCTTCGAAAAGCGAGGGCCGCAAACGATTATCAGCCTGGATTTGTGAACGTCATTGATGCCGGAATCATGCGGCGAAGCGACGTCACGGTGGGCCAACTGAATAAGAAGTCGGGGCTGGCGGCCCGGGAATACGTTGTGGCCGCCACCCGCGCCACGCTTGCCGGTGAAACCGCAGCCATCGTTACCCTGCCGATGAACAAGGAAGCGACGCAGCTTTCCGACCCCGGGTTTACCGGGCATACCGAATTGATTGGCGACCTTTGTGGAGCCAAGGACGTAACGATCATGCTGGCGTCTGATGAACTGATTGTCACTCACGTCAGCACGCATGTTTCTTTATCCACGGCCATCGCGCGCGTAAAAAAAGACCGCATCGAGACGATCATCCGCCTGACCCATGAGGCCGTTCGAAAGCTGAAAGACGGTGCTCGCATTGCCGTGGCGGGCCTGAATCCTCACGCCGGGGAGAACGGGTTGTTTGGCGATGAGGAGATTCGAGAGATCAGGCCGGCCGTTGAATGGGCGCGCAGCCAGGGCTGGCGAGTGGAAGGTCCGCTGCCTCCCGACACGGTTTTCTATTTGGCCGTCCGCAAGAAGGCATACGACGCGGTTGTCTGCATGTATCATGACCAGGGCCACATTCCGAGCAAGCTGCTGGATTTCGAAGGTGGGGTTAACATCACGCTCGGCCTGCCGATCGTCCGGACGTCTGTCGATCATGGAACGGCTTTCGATATTGCCGGGCAGGGGAAGGCTTCAACGGTCAGCTTTCTTCGCGCCCTGGATTTTGCCGCACGCCTGACCTCGGGCAGCGCGCAATGATTCATACGCGTGGCCTCCATTTCCAAGCTTGGCATCGTTTCGGCAGAAATGTGACGCCAAGGGAGGGCCGACCTGCATGGATCAGCCTGAATTGCGGTGAAATCTGTTGCGCGGGGTGGACGGAAACGAAGCGCCTCCTCAAACCTCTCCGGTGCGTGAAGGTCTGCGCAGTTGCCAGAGATGACTTCGAATTTCGAACAGGCGGCTGACAACGCTGAAGAAGAAGGCTGCCGACCAGCCGAGCAGCAGCACGCCCGTCAGCGATTCCGTCACGCCTGCCAATCGCCATGGTCGGCCAAGTACAACGTCTCCGTAACCGACTGTCGTATAGCTGCACGCAGAATAGTAAAAACCGGCTTCGAGGTGTGGCAGCGCTCCCTGCCAGATGTAAAAGCCGGCCCACAATAAGATTTCGGCTATGTGCAGACCCAGAATGGCTGTGAATATGAGCAAGAGCATGGGGAGATTGCGCCGGGGGCGAAAGTCCGCTTCGATTCTGGGCCATTGCCGCGTTTGCCAATAGAGCAATCCCAGCAGTCCCAGGGCGTGAATGAACGGGCTCAACACGGCCAGAACGATTGCGGCAATCATAGCCTTTACTCCATGGGTCCGGCGGGCGCCCGCGGTTCATTCTTCTTCAGGAAGAAGGAAAGCACGAAGAGGACCGCAGCGGCAACAGCGAAGACGTGATAAGCGTCAATATAGGCCAGGGAGACCGACTGGACGATCAGCGCCTGGTACACGCGGCCATAAGCCTGGTGGAGCGCGTCGGAAGCGCTGAGTCCTGCATGGAAGAGCGCCTGCATTAACCTGTTGAGGGCCTCGGAAGCATACACGTCACCCGGCGTGAGATGCGAGACAAGCACCTGCTGGTGGAACTGGGCGCGGCGCGCAAGGATCGTAGTAACGATCGAAGTTCCGAAGCTCATCCCAATGTTGCGCATGAAGTTGATGAGCGCGGAGATCGCGTTGTTCTTCTCAGTGGGCAGACCGACATAAACCACTGTCGTAAGAGGGACGAACAGCAGAGGCAGGCCTATCACCTGAAGCACGCGGATCCAGGAAGCCACGCGGAAGCTGATGAACGTGTCCATGTTTCGCGTTGAATACCACATGCCAATGGCCATTAACGCCCAGCCAAGATGCACAAGCCGACGCGCCTGAACTCTGGCCAGGAGCCGGCCCACGAGCGGCAGTTCCATGAGCAGGAACAGCCCGCCAAATGAGAGAACCAGTCCGGCGTTTTCAGCGGTGTATCCCATCAGGGTTTGCAGATAAAGCGGCATCATGACCAGCGTGCCGAACATCATCACGCCGAAGCCGAACATCATGAGATTGGTGGTCAGGAAATTGAAGTGCTTGAAGAGGCGAACGTCAACGACCGGATGATCGTGGTGCCACTCCCAGAAGAAGAGCGCGACGAGGGTGACAGCAGCAACGATGGCCAGAGTAAGAATGAAATGAGAGCCGAACCAGTCGTCTTCCTGTCCTTTGTCGAGCATCACCTGAAGACATGCGATGCCGACGGTCAGCAGGCCAATGCCGATATAGTCGATCTTGACCAGCGCTCCCATCATGCGGCGCAGGTAAGGCGGATCCTCAACCAGTTGCTCGATGAGCATCAGCGCTACGATGCCCACCGGAATGTTGATGAAGAAAATCCATCGCCAGGAGTAGTTGTCCGTGATCCAACCGCCAAGCGTCGGCCCGATAATCGGGGCAAGCACCGTTGTCATGCCGTAGAGCGCGAATGCCTGGCCGCGCTTGCTTTCCGGGAAAGTGTCAGCCAGGATGGCCTGCGCCGCCGGCTGCAACCCTCCGCCACCCGCGCCCTGCATCACCCGGAATATGATGATCGCCGGCAGGCTGGGAGCGATTCCGCAGAGGACGGAACTGCCCGTGAAAAGAAGGAGCGACAGCATGAAGTATTTCTTGCGCCCGATGGTGTTTGAAATCCAGCCGCTCAGGGGCAGGATGATGGCGTTTGCGACCAGGTAGGAAGTGAGGATCCAGGTGGCCTCATCATTGCTTGATGAGAGGCTGCCGGCCATGTGCGGAAGTGCCACGTTGGCGATGCTCGCGTCGAGCAACTCCATAAAGGCCGACATGGCGACGACCGAAGCAATCAACCAGGGGTTGTGTGCCGGTGACCACGGGAGAGCCATCGCCGCCGCGCCACCCCCTGGAGGGCCGGTTAATACGTTATCGGTGGAATCAGCCAAGATGTTCCTCGTCTATGCAATCGTGTTCAGTGAACGCGAACGGTCGGCTCAACCGAAAGCCCGACCTGGAGCAGATGTCCCGGGTCCTGGCCGGGGTCAATGGAAATCCGGACCGGCACGCGTTGTACAACTTTCACGTAGTTGCCGGTTGCGTTCTCCGGCGGCAGCAGGCTGAATTGGACGCCTGTGGCGCCGGCAATGCCTTCCACTTTGCCTCGATAATCGCGATCGTAAGCGTCAACGTGGATTGTGACGGGTTGGCCAACCCGCATATCTTTGAGTTGGGTTTCTTTGAAATTCGCCGTCACCCAGATGTCGCGCGTCGGAACGATCACCAGCAGCGTCTGGCCGGGCGACACGTTCTGGCCCACGACGGCGGTGCGCTTGCCCACAATTCCGTCAGCCGGCGCCACGATGGTGGTGTACTCGAGGTTCAATTCCGCCTGGTGCAGTTTCGCTTCGGCTTCCTCTACGGCAGCGGCAGCAGCTTGTGCTTTTGCCTGCGTCACCCGCATTTGTTCCGGGCGGGTATGAGCGCTGCGAAGTTCGGCCTGGGCCTGCTGCAAGCGGCTTCGTTCCTGCGTAACACGCTGTTCGGCGGCCGCGACGCCGGCCTGGGCTTCGGTGACAGCCGCGGCGCTGGCTTTGGCTGCAGCGACAGCCTGATCATATTGCTGCTGGGAAATTTCCCTCTTGCCGATCAGTTGGCCGTAGCGCCTGAGGTCGTCCTGCACCTTGATATTGTTCGCCTCGACTTGGGCGAGGCGTGCTTCGGCTTCCTGGAACTGTTTTTCAGCGGCGAGGATGCCCGCTTGCGCTCCCTGGACATCGGCTTCGGCGGAATGAACCTGGCTCAAAGTACTGACCGAAGTGATCGGCACGCCTCCCATCGCCGCCGTTGCTTCGGCCTGGGCATTGGCAAGCTGCGCCTTGGCAAGTTCTACGGCGACCTGGTAATCCGTAGGATCGAGCTGGACCAGCACGGTCCCCTTGTTCACGTACTGCGTGTCGTCAACGGTGACCTTGGTCACATAACCGGGGACACGCGCGCTGATCGGATGGAGATAGCCTTCAATCTGGGCGTCATCGGTTGAGACATATTGGGCATAGTAGCGCCAGATGAGGAAAGCTCCCACGGCCACGATGATGAGCGCTGCAAGAATGATCCGCTTCTTGCGTTTGCTGTTTCTCCGCTGACGCGGTGCGTGGTTTTCTGATGCGGAAGTATTGCCTGCCGGCGAAGTCGCGCCCGCCTTCTCCGGTTGCGACATGTCTTTTGCGATGGTTGTTTCCTTCATGGTTGTTTTTCTCCCAGATATCGAAGCGCAGCCTGCTCCGCAATGCCCATGGCACGCGCCAGGGCCACTTTTGCCAGGTTGTATTGATAGAGGCTGGTGATATAGGCTTCATCGGCGCTGGCTACTGCCTCCTGCGCCTGAATCACTTCAATGTTGTCGGTCACGCCGGATTGGAAACGGTCTCGGGCCTGTGTCAGAGTCTGCTGGGCCAGCCCTACGTTGCTCCGTGTGGCCGCAACCTGCTGGGCGGCGGTTTCGAGGTTCAGCAGCGAAGTGCGAACGTCATAACTGATTTGCCCCTTCAGGTTATCCAATTGCTGCTGCTTCTGCTTCAGTTGGGCGTCCGCCTGGATCAGTTCACCGTGGACCCGGCGGCCCTGGAAGACCGGAATCTTGAGGGATACCTGGGCAAGAAAGGTACCGTGCGAATCCGACGCTGTGAGACCGATATCCCCATAGTTGCCCTCGAACGAAAGCGAGGGCCAGCGTTCGGCTTCGATGGCACGCCGTCGCTGCTCTGCGGCGCGGACCGCCGCCTCAGCTGCCTTGTAGTCCGGCCGGTTGGCGAGGGCGTCGGCCAGAGCATTTTCGAAAGTGACCCCCTGGAGCGGTTCGAAAGGCATCGCCGTGGTGAGCTTGAATTGCTGTCCGTCCGGCAAACCGATGACGCGAGCGAGATTGAGCCTTGCCGTCGAGTCTTCGTTTTTCGCGGCGATCAACTGCTCTTTCCGGAATGTCAGCTCAACCTGCGCCCGCAGCATGTCAATCTCCGGGCTTAATCCCGCATTGAGGCGGTCAACGGCCAATTGATAGAGAGCCTGGGCTGTGGTCACCTGAGCTTCGGCCTCCTGGACGCGAGATTCAGCCGCAAGGGATTGGAGGTAGGCGTTGCCCACAACCAGGACTACCAGATTGCGGGCATCCTGATAAGTGTACTGTGCGGCACGGATCTGTTCTGACGCGGCTCGCTCGTTGCGCAGGGCGGAAAAATCCAGGATCGCGGAACTCAGATAGGCGCGGGTGTCGAATACGCTGAACGGTCCGCTGATAGGATTCACGTTACGAATGGTGGACGGAAAGCCGATGGCTTTGAGGTTCACCATTTCTTTACCCTCTCGGGTTTCCGTTGTCAGGTGAGGCAGCATCTTGCTCAGGGCCACCCAGCGCTGCCCTCTGGATTCCCGCGTGGACTGCTCGTTCAATAGAAGCGCCAGGTTGTAGCGCAGTCCACGCTCGATTGCGTCTCGCAGCGATAAAGAGAGAACCTGCGGAACAGGCTTGCCTGAAGGCACGCTGCCCTGAAAAGGATTCTGTTGCGAATTCATATATGAACTCGTTGAAGAGGTCTGAGCTGTGGCGGTTGCTGACGTCATCGATCCGGAAACTGTTGCCAAAGACTGAGCGTGCGCAACCGCCGCAATGCTTAAGACCAGAAGGACCGGAAAAATACTGGTCAATTTCAAAAGAACGTTCCGCTCCGGCATTTTCAGTAGATATCGCAAGTCTCTAGGCATTATTTCCTCCAGCCCGGAATGCAGAAACAACGGGTTTCGGCGGCCGCCTCCGCAGTCGGCTTCAGCCGGCCGCTTTCTGCCAAAGATTTCCCGTCATCGCCAATCAACGATAAACGATGAGGTTCCTTGAAAGATGTGATTTCCCTCACGTTGCTCATGCTGTTTTGGCAATCTTTCTGGGGCGAAAGGTCCTGGCATCCATGCTCCTTGCATCAGTGGGTCCCTAAAACGTCAAAAAGCGGTTCGGCGTCGCCGATAGCTCGCGTTGCCAGAGCAAAGCGCACGATGTGCAGCGTTTCCAGGAGTTTTTCTTTTGGAATTCCCTGGACCTTTGCCTTGTTCGCCATTGCTTCGATGCAGGCATGGCTTGATCCGGCCAGCGCAGCGGCAAGGTAAATAAGGGTTCGCGTTTCCTCGTCAAGCGCCGGCTTTTCTTGAGGCATGGCGTAGGATCGCGAGCGGAGATGCTCGTAGAGCAAGCTCTCGTCAACTTTTGCAGCTTTTTGAATTGCCTGCGGTACCGTGCCCATCATGTTGCGCATCATTTCGAAGATTTCTGTAACAGTTGGCTTTTTGTCGTTGGCCATTTGGCTCTCCTTGTTTCTCGGTAAGATAAGAACTGCTTCACATGCAAACTGACATTACTCCGCATGCGAAATGCGGCGACTTGATTGTGCTGAGCGCTTCTGCCGGTGAACTCGCCTCGATCTCCTTTTCTGCACCTCGATGCACGCCCAGTAATCCCTGAAGGTTGTGCTGAGCACGGTTGCCAGTTTTGGCTGGGGAAGAATTCCCCAAAGCACGACCGCGCCAAACAGGGCTTGCTGAAAGGCCAGGCTCATGGCTTGAACGGTTCGGTCACTCCTTACCTCTCCTCTCTCCTGGCCCAGGCGAAGAATCACCTCGAGCAAACGGCGGCCTTCGGCCATACCCATTGCAATCGTCTTACGGGCCGCCTCATTGCCGAGCACCGAGGTGACAAGCGCTCTCGCGAGATTCGGGCTGCTGCCTACTTCCCCTCCAAGGCGTTCAAAAGCCTTGCGGAGCACGTCTTGGATGCTGTGTTTGCCGCGCTGCGCCTCCTCAACCGCTCGGACAACCTTGCTGAGCTGAATTTCAATAAAGAAGGCAAAAATCTCCTCTTTGCTGTGGAAATAGTTAAAGAACGTCCCCTTGGCAACGTCGGCAGCGGCGACGATCTCATCGACAGTGGTCGAGGCAAGCCCGCGTTGTGCGAAAAGCCTCAGAGCCGCACGGTAGATGCGTTCCCGCGTTTGCGCCTTCTTGCGCTCGTAGCGCGGGAGCTTTTCGATGTCCAAAGTCCTTCGCGTACTGCTCATCCTAATCCGGTGACGTCCAGACAATAATGACTGACTGTCAGTCATCAGCAGCCTCCACAGTTAATCCGATGCAGCTCCGAACAAAAAGTTTCAACCTTTCGAAGGGTTGAGAGACCTTCAGCGGGTATCCGCTGTTGATGCACCTGTCTGCCCAAAAGTACCGGGTGTGGCTGGGTTACGGAAGCATTGTGCTCTTGTCAGGGACATTCTCGATCCGGCAGTCGTGACCGTGGGCTCCCGAGCCAGGGCCTTAGGCCCTCCGGAGAGTTCTACCGTGACTGTTCTTTTAAGTTTGCCCCGCAGGTGCCCCAAGATCTGCGAGCACATCTCCCTCCGATGCGCTCCGCGGCGGTGTGCATCGCAAGCAGGAAGTACGGTGTTACTCTCGAAGCTGCTATGAATTTGCTGCTTGCCTGCCAGCCGCGGCGGGCACAGAGCCTGCCACGTTGTCTGACTCTTTCTCTGCCGCTTGCGCCGCCTTCTGTTCCTGCGCCTCGGCCCGCAACCTGCGCAACGTGGCGCGGAGTTCATCCTTGTCCGGAAAAGTGATCGCGCCCTGCGGGCAGATCTTTGCGCACGCGTCGCAGCCCACCACGCAGTTGTACGGATTGACAACGACCACCTTGAAGGTATCCTCATCGAATGCCAGCACATTGTTCCTGCAAAAATTAACGCAGTCCTGATCGCCAATGCAGAGATCAGGATCGATGGTAGGAAACCATGGTATTTTTTCTCGCGGTATATTTATGTTTGTCATTGCACCCTCCTGGCATTTGATAGACGCGTGCCACCCTCGCAGGCTGCTGAAAGCCCTTCCGCCATCGTCACTTTCACGGCGGATGCTTTGGATCGGCCCGAGGAAGCTGCTGTTGCTTTCAGTCCCTGGAGCCAAAGCAGATTGCCGGGTTCGCCTTGTCCTTTCCGCGACATGGCGTCACTCAGAATGACGGGGCCTGAACGCCTTTCTATGAGCCCGGCGCTCCCACCACTTTGCTTTCTTCCTGTTTGAGAATCGCCTCGACCTTCTCCTTGAGCCGCGCCAGTATGCCGTCGTTATCGGTGCCGCGAATGTCAAGCGGAACGAAGCGCTTCTCGTCGAAACCGGTGCTGCGCAGGACCTTCTTAAACAGCTTTGCTTGGGCATCCGGTGCGCAGGCGCCCACCACAACGTAAGTGTCCGAATCGGCGGCGGACTCCCGCAACACCTCGGTCAGGATTTCATTGCCACCCTGGCCGCACAGTTGCGGATGCACAACGGTGTAGGTCACGTCCAGATCGGACTCAACCTGAAAAGGCAACGTGTTCATGTCTGTGTTTTTAAACGAGTCACAGAGTCCTTTGCAGTTACATAGAAGAACTTTAATGTTCATGGTTTTCCTCCATATGCAGATTGAGTTTTCCTCCGGCTGTAGCCGTGGCGTGAACGCCCGTATCGGATTCGACTTCCGGCGTGGGGACATCCTCGCGCGTGCCACCCAAGATTGCACAGCGCTTCAGCTTCCCCAGGCTTTGGCTCCGACGAAGGTTTTCGAGGTCCGCTTGAAGCGCAGGTGTGGCCGGGAGGTGCCGCAACAGCGACTCCAATGCCAGGCCGTAGGGACCTTCGAGCAACAGCGAATAGCACACCCAGGTTCCGGCACGCCGGTCCTGAACCAGACCCGCGTGGCGTAAGTAAGCCAGGTGACGCGAAATCAGTGACTGCGAAAGGCCGAGGACCCCCTGAAGGTCGCACACGCACATGCATTGGTGCGAGAGAACGTTCAGGATCCGCAGGCGATTGGGGTCCGCAAGTGCCCGAAACATATTTGCGAGGTCTTTCACCTTCCTGCTCCTGAAACGTTGGACTCGAGCCTTCTCTCACTGTATCCATATAAACGTATAGAGGCATATACACATGCTGCGCTGTGATGCAGGATACATGCTCCTGTGATGCCTGTCACAGGCGGCCGGGATTGGTGCCGGTGCCGGCCGTAAGCGCCTGATTCTACAGGTTGCTGAGAAGGAGCCAGACACCCTGATTTCGAGCGAAACCCTGTCCCGCATGAAACGGGACGAAGTAAGGAATCTGCGTTTATCCAGAGGCCTGAGAACATAGGCAGATTCCCCGAGCCGATAACGGGATCAGCGCTCGGAATGACGGTGGCGGAGAACTCTTCAGTAACCTGTTAACGCAGTCTATCGGTGCCGGTCGCGCTGCCGGCGAACCTACACCCGAACGAGGTTGACATTCTGCGAGCCGTCTGGCAGGCTGTATGCATCTATACGCATAGAGTCTTTGGAGGAGCGATGAGAGACCTGGAAGGATACTTTAAGGCGCTGGCCGACGTGAACCGCCTGCGGATTATCAATCTGCTTCTTTATGGGGAACTCTGCGGGTGCGATATTCAAGTCGTCCTCGAGACTTCGCAACCCAATGCATCGAGGCATTTGACATACCTCAAACACGCAGGCCTGGTCCGGGACCGGCGGGAAGGCGCGCGGGTCTTTTACGGGCTTGCTGATCCAGGTTCAGATGAGAAGCTCAAGGGCCTGTTCGAATACCTTCGCATGGCCTTCAAAAAAGATCCGGACTTTCGTGCGGACCTCATACGGCTCAAGGAAGCCATCAAGAACGGGGCTTGCACGTTTGAGCAGTTCCGGCCCTTGCCGAAATTGGAGATTGCATCATGAAACTGCGCGAGCCCGACGGCACCGTGTCCATCGGATCTGCTGACTTACCCCAGCAGAGGCATACCACATTCTCAGGCAGAGAGGGTTCTCTGATGATAGAAAGGGCAGAAACTGTTCGACCTCAAACCACTATTCAAACGAGCGAAAAGAAACTGAACTTCTTTGAGCGTTACTTGAGCGTCTGGGTGGCCATCTGCATGGTTGTTGGGGTCATCCTCGGCAAACTGCTGCCATCGCTCACCGGCGCGCTGCGCGGCCTGGAATTCGGCCGAGGCAGTCAGATCAATCTCCCCATCGCTGTTCTGATCTGGCTGATGATTATCCCAATGATGATGAAGGTTGATTTCACCTCGCTTGTGCAGGTGGGACGACGGCCTAAAGGGGTGCTGATTACGCTCTTAGTGAACTGGATGGTCAAGCCCTTTTCGATGGCGCTGCTTGGCTGGTTCTTCTTTCGCCATGTCTTTGCCGCGTGGATTCCTGCCGCTCAGGCCAACCAGTACATCGCCGGCGTAATCATCCTGGCCGCGGCGCCCTGTACGGCTATGGTTTTTGTCTGGAGCTATCTTGCTGAGGGCGACCCTGCCTACACGCTGGTGCAGGTATCGTAGAACGACCTGATCATGCTGGTGCTTTTTGCGCCGATCGTACGGTTTCTGGTGAGCGGGGCCGCGGCGCTCTCAGTTCCCTTCATGATTCTTCTCTATTCGGTGATTGCGTTTATTGCGATCCCCTTGTCAGCGGGAGTCATCCTCCGCAGTTGGCTGATTCAACGCCGCGGGCGAGACTGGTTTGAGAATACGCTGCTCCCACGGTTTGCTCCGGTCACCGTGCTCGCCCTGCTGGCCACGCTGGTTCTCATCTTCGCTTTCCAGGCGGACAACATCACCACGCGGTTTGTCGATGTGCTTCTGATTGCCGTACCCATCATTATTCAGGTGTATTTCAATTCCTCGCTCACGTACGGGTTGATGCGTCCGTTTCGTGTCGATTACTCGATTGCCGCACCCGGCGCGCTGATCGGCGCCAGCAATTTCTTCGAACTCGCAGTGGCCACGGCGATCGCGCTGTTCGGTCCAGGTTCCGGAGCCGCTCTCGCAACGGTCGTAGGAGTCCTGATCGAAGTGCCGGTCATGCTTTCGGTTTGTTCGGTCTGCAATCGGACCCGGCATTGGTTTCCGGCTGCCGACGTGGCGCGATAGGAGGGAATGGGCATGCTGGCGAATATCATTGTTGCGACGGATGGCTCTGAGGCCTCTGACCGCATGGTAGAGTGCGCCACCGGGCTGAGACGGGTCGGGGGCAAGATGGTTGCGCTGGTCCATGTTTTCAATGTCCGGGACGTGGGCGGGCTGTACCAATCGCTCCAGGAATACATGCTGCCCAAGCTGGAAAAGCAAGCCGGAATCCTGCGACAGGCAGGCTTCCAGGTTGATGTCCTGACCCCGCTCGGCTTTCCAGCCTACGAAATCAACAAGCTTGCCAGGCAGCGCTCCGCGTCGCTCATTGTTGTCGGGTCGCACGGCGCCAGCATGGCAAGGGAAGGTCTTCTTGGCTCAACCGCGCAGGCGCTCCTTCATCATATGACCTTTCCCACACTCCTGGTCCGATTAGAGATTGCCGAGGAAAACGGGGGCAGGCGGTGCCGCGCGATCTGCGGGGAAATGTTTCGGCACATTCTGTTTCCAACAGACTTTTCGGACATCGCGGAGCATGCACTGCTCTATCTGGAGCACCTCCTTCATGAAATGGGAAGTCAAGTCACGCTGCTGCATGTCCAGGACAAAAGCAGGATAGAACCACACCTCAGGCACCGCCTTGACGAATTCAATGAAATCGATACGGAAAGGCTCGAAGGCATTCAGATGCGGCTCGAACGTTGTGGGGCCTCCTCGGTGGAAAAGGAAATTGCGTACGGATCGCCTACGCAGATCATTCTGGAGCGCGCCCGAACCGGGAATTTCTCTCTGATTCTCATGGGCAGCCAGGGAAAAGGCTTCATCCGCGAGGTCTTCCTCGGGAGCATTGCCAACAACGTTGCACGGCTGGCCCCGTTGCCGGTGCTTTTCATTCCTGCACCGGGAGCGCATGAGAGTCCCCATGGCTTTTAGTGGAGGCAGCTCATGGAATTTGAAAGGCTGAAAGAAGAATTTGGGCGTCTGACCCATGAGGAAAAACAACGCTTCATGGAAGAAGCTGGCATGAACCTTTGCAAGGAAATGATGTCGGACCCGACCTTCATGGATCGGATGGCGCCGCGTTGCATGGAGATGATGGACCAAATGCCGGAGCCCATGCGCCGGCGGATGAGGGAATGGATGCAGCGAAGCAAGAAATGACGAGTCGGGAAAGCCGTGGCGTGTCGGAGGTCCGCATCGTCATGGGGAATAAAGTGAAGATCGAAATCCTTGGGCGTGGCTGCCGGGCATGCCGTGCGGCAGAGTCAAACATCCGGGCCGCCCTCGAAGACCTGAGAATTGAGGCCAGCCTCCGGCGGCTTACCGATTCGCGGATTATCCGCCGGCGGGGAGTAACGGAAACGCCCACAGTGGTTGTGGATGGGCAGATATTGACGAGCGGAAACGTACCGACCGTTGAGGAAGTCCGGACGTGGCTGGCGCGGGCCCATGAGACATGATCGGCTACTCGCGGGCATCGGTTCCACAGCGACAATTCGCTTCGGAAAAGATGGCGGAGTTGGACGGGAAAAGTGGCGTGGTTGGAAATCCAGGAGCAACTCCGCTTCTCAGCGGAGCGGACGGATTGCACGCTGGAAAGTCCGGTTGCTCCAGGGAGGTGATCCAGTGAAGACCGAAGCGGATTGCTACGGCAGGATGTTCCCGGATGTTACTCGCATCGCCCGCAACGAACCCGTCACGGGCAAAGTTTTTGGTTACAGAGTGGACCAACCGGGTATCGCTGTGACCAACCGGTTCGCAACCGTGGACCACGAGTCCTGGGAGCGCTGCATGAAGTGTCCTGAATTCGATGGCTGTTACCGGCTGTCCGTTGGAACGGCGCTCATGGAGCTTGCGGTGAAGAGTTGAAAGGCGGAATTACTTTTGATGCCCAGATGCAGATGGTCTGGACTGAATGTGTTGAGAGGAAATTGCAATTGAGTCGAAAACTCGATGAGGTTTCGCCCGAAATCGCGCATTGCACCCGAAAATGGGCGATTGTCGAGCGCACGAGCATCAAGCGTGGCGGCTTAACGTGTGGCAGTTGCGTACACGACTGGATCGATCCGTTTTGAAGGGATTTGGGTGACTTGCCAACCATTTAGTTTACAGGAGGTGAAAGTCTTGGATAGAGAAAGCAGGGTGAAAATTGAAATTTTCGATCCACCGATGTGCTGCCCGACCGGGCTCTGCGGGCCGACCATTGATCCGGTGCTTCTTGATATTCAGGAAGCGTTGCTGAAGATCCAAAAAGAATTCAACGGATCGGCCAGCGTTGAGCGTTACTTGCTCTCGCAGCAGCCGGCTCAATTCATGCAGAATCCCCGGGTTCTCGCGCTCATCAAGAAAGAAGGAGCCGGAATTCTTCCCATTACGGTCGTTGATGGCGAGGTCGCAAAGACGAACGGGTATCCGAGTTATCAGGAACTTGAGCAGTGGATTTTAGCGAAAAGGAGCAATCATGGACAGCAGTAGATTTCTTTTCTTTTCCGGCAAGGGAGGCGTCGGCAAGACCTCGATGGCCGCTTCAACCGCAGTTCAGGAAGCGGAGCGGGGCCGGAAGACTCTGATTGTGACGACCGACCCGGCATCCAATCTCGCCGATGTGTTTGAGACAGAAATCGGCCACCGGATTGCTCCTATTCCTGGCGCACCCAATCTCTGGGCGATGGAAATTGACCCCGACCAGGCGACAATCGAGTACAAAGAGAAAATCCTGGGTCCCATGCGTGGGATCTTCCCCTCAGACGTCATCGCGGTTGTCGAGGAACAATTCAATTCCCCATGCACCACCGAGATCGCCGCTTTCGACCGCTTCGTCAAGTTCATGGACAATCCGGAGTTTGATCTCGTTATTTTCGATACCGCTCCAACGGGACACACGATCCGCCTCCTGGAACTTCCGGTGAACTGGAGTGATTTCATTGATCTGAGCGCGAAAGGAAGCGGGCAGACCTGCCTGGGGCCCGTGCAAGCCATTCAGGAATCAAAAGCTATATATGACAAGGCGATCGCAGAACTCCGGAATCCTGAAGCGACAACTTTTATTTTCGTTGTTCAGCCCGAGGCTGTAGCGATAGGTGAGACGGAGCGCTCTGTAGCAGAGATTCGACAATTGGGCGTGAAATCTATCGAGCTCATCATTAACGGAATCCTTCCCGAGGAGGTCTGTGAAGATCCGTTCTTCCGCTCGCGATGGGAGATGCAACAGCGCCACTTGCAGGAAATCGGGCGACGCCTGGATTTGCCTACCCGGCGCATGTTCCTCCAGGACGAAGAAATCAAAGGCATTGAGAAGCTGCGGCGCACCGGCCAGATGCTGATGGAAGAAACAGCCTTAAACGAGAGGGGTAATCATGACCGTGTTTCAGCCTGAGAAACTCTTATTTCCCTCCAATGGGTATTCGCGTGCTTTATTCTTTGCAGGGAAGGGCGGTGTTGGAAAGACTACCGTGTCGTCGGTAGTAGCTATGAGGCTGGCGGAGTGTGGTTATCGGACTCTGCTGGTCACTACCGATCCCGCTGCTCACATCGGAGAGGTTTTTGAGCAGCCGGTCACCAGCGATATTCGACCGATCGCAGGAATCAACAACCTGTTCGCGGTCCGTATTGATGCGAAGGCGGCCACAGAGGAATATAAGAAGGCTGTCCTGGAGGAAGCCCGGCCCCGCTACTCCCCGGAGATGCTTGCGGCTCTGGCGGAAGAACTGGAATCACCCTGCACGGAGGAGATCGCCGCATTCGACAAGTTCTCCCAGTTTCTCACGGATGAGTCATTTCAGATAACTGTCTTCGACACGGCACCCACGGGGCACACGCTGCGTCTGCTCCAGTTGCCATTTGATTATTCGCAGCAGGTCGGCCTAATGGTGGCCACGAGCCAGGAGTCGGTGGGGCTTAAGGACAAGACCAGGGCCCGTTTTGAGGCCATGATCGCCAAGCTGCGCGACCCGGCGCGAACCAGCTTCGCATTCGTTGTTTACCCCGAATCGACTCCGGTGATCGAGGCTTACCGGGCGAAACTGGATCTCGAAAAGGCCGGCATCCCAACCCAGTTCGTGGTGGCCAATCAGGTGCTTCCTGCCGAGCGCTGCTCCCATCCTTTTTTTAAAAAACGAAGCGTGATGCAGGAAAAACACTTGCACGAGATCAAAGAGAAGTTTGCAGTCCCCATCCTGCAGATGCCCCTTTTTGAGCAAGAGGTTATTGGGATAGCGCGGCTCCGGCAAGCCGGGAAGGCTATTCTTGACGATTGCTGCCCTGTTGCAAAGTGAGGTGAAGCGATGATCTACGAGTACCGATGCCAGAAATGCGGTCAACACTTTGAAGTGAGGGCGAGCCTGGCCGAGAAAGAGGCGGGGCTCAATCCCGCGTGCCCGCGGTGCAGCGCCCAGAAGGCCGAGCAGGTCTTCACCCGCGTCGGATTGAACCCCAGCCGGAGCGGGGGCACGCCGCCGACTTTCTCCGGCGGTGGTTGCTGCGGTCCGGGACAATCTTGCTGAACCTAATGACTTCAACGTCACAACCTGTAACGGTAACCGTTGTAGCCGTATCGTCCGCCCGTTGCAGCGGAAAGATGACATGGGAAACTGCTGCCAACTGGCTGCGGGAACGTCTCGACAAGCGTTTCGGCTGGCAAGTCAGGCTCCAATACGTCGAGCTGTTCAGTCCCGAGAGTTTTGCCTTTCCGGATGTGATGGAGGCGATTCAGCAGGGAAGGCATCAGCTTCCTATCGTTCTTGTAGATGGAGAAATCGTCTTAAGCGGAGGCAAGCTCAATGAAGGATTGATCACACGCCATGTTCGTGAACGGCTCCAGAAAACATGTTAAAGGGGAAATTCTATGAACCACTCGATCGTCAGTGAACAGACAGTGATCGGCAAGGCGCGCAATTTAGCCCGGTCGTTAGGTGCGTCCAAGACGTTCCGCGATTATGAGAGCGCCCTGGAGCTTTACCTGCATGATCCCGCCGCTGCTGATTTGCTCGAACAGGCACGCCGCCTGGAGCAGGAGGCTTCGACGCAGGAAATGCTTTGGGGAAACTCGGATGACGGCTGGTCTGAGAGGCTGATCTCTCTGCGGCAAAGTGTGCGCATGAATCCCGCCATTCAAGCGCTCCAGCAGGCTGAGGCCGGGCTCACTGCCTTGCTATTCGGTACAGTCTTCAGGCTGGGCGAATTGACGGGCATCGACTATGCCGAAGCGTGTACCGGACGAAGTCTTTCGGGATGTGGTTCGGCTCGCCCAACAGAGGAATTTGCCGCTGTGCTTCGTGAGTCTCCGGAGATCTCAGCAGCCGTGGAGGCGCTGGCGCGTTCGGTTCAGGAAACCGAAGCCTTCCACAGATTCGAGTCGGCAAAAAGCAGCTTCCAGAATGACCCGGATGTCGTGCGTATCCGGAAAGAAGCTGAGGTTGCCGTAGGTAATTACGTCGAGGCCGAAAGAAATTGGTCTGTCACGCAGGAAGCCATCCAGAACGTCCGAACTGCTCAGAACCGCCTCCGCGAGCACCCGGTCGTTCAGGAGTTTTCAAAACGGAGGCAGGATATCCATGGTGTTTTCAAGGCCGTTAATCAGGCGGTCGGAGAAGTTTTAGGGATCGACATCGCTCAGATTGTTGCTCCAGCAACCGGTTGCTGTGGATGAGAATGCCACGGGACCCCTGTAAAAGCGAAGTGACTCAATCTAATTTCCGCGCAGCACATGCCGGCGCTGTATTCGTTCAGAATGATAGTTGACGCTCGGTGAAGAGTGTCACGATGCAGATAAAAGGAATAGGAATGGTCCGCTCCAGGTACCTGGAACGGGGCACGACGATCCACATGGACCTGAGCCGGATGGAAGACCACTCTTCACACCGGCCCCACCGCTGCCCGCAACCAATCTGGACGGCGGAGAATACCCAGCGGCTGTGCAATCTGGAAAAGTGAGCTTGGAAACTGCCACGTCCCGGCATGTCACTGAATCAGCACGAGCATATCGCTCAAGCATGCATCTCCTGGAACCATGAGGCCCCATGATAAATCCGCTGTCGAAGCGGTCTTCTCGAATGTGACCTCTTTTGTTCTCTATTATGTTCCTGCCAGAATACGGCCACTGTCGGCAAGGATAAGTGACTTAACGTTGTCCGGCCAATGTCAGACCATTGAGATACTGGCGCAGTTCTGCGCTCTGTGATCCTTTCGCGCGAGCATCGAGGTGCGCTACGATGTTTGCCTCCTTTTCCGCTTGGTCCGTTTTCCCGATCATGCGGTACAAGCGGGCCAATTGATAATGGGGCGCACTCCAAGTTGGGTCAACCTCGGCCGCGGCCACAAGGTCCTGTTCCGCCTTCGGAAGCCTGCCGGCTTCAGCCAGAAGTTTTCCCCGCAGGTACAGCGCCACAGGATTCTTCGGCTGAATCGAGAGCGAGCGGGACACCAGGTCCATGGCATCCTTGCGTTTTCCGGATTCGAAAGCCAGGAGGGCGCGGTAGTACCACGCTAACGCTAGGCGAGGGTCCGAGTCGGTTAATTGCTGGAAAATCCTGGCGGCCAGGGCCTTCTGGTCAGTTGTGTAATAGGAGATTCCAAGCAAAAGTGCTGCGAGCCGCTGGTGTGGAGTCAGCATGGGATCGTCAGCGTTAAAGGCAAGCTTCTTCAGCAAGCCCTGGGCCTGTTCCCGGCGGCCGGACAATTGCAGCATTACGGCTTCATCAATCAAGAGCGATGAGGATTCGCCGCATTGCTTCTTGGCGAGATCAAGCACCTTAAGTGCGGCATCCCACTCTCCGTTGCTTCCCAGGAAGACGGCAGCGTCGCTGTAGAATTCCTGCTCGCGCGGGTTGAGTCCAATGGCGACGCGAAAGGCGGCAAGCGCCGGTTGATTCATACCCATGCGGGCGTAGATGAGGCCGGCCAGGTCTGCGGCTTCGCCCTTCGGCTGAGCGTCTGCTGGAACGTTATTCAGGACATCCAAAGCCCTTTGTGGATGGCCTTGCGCCAGTAAGATTTGGGCCTCGCCGAGCGCAGCTCGAGCATCAGACCGGCCGACGGAAAGCGTAGAGGCGAGGTGATAAAAATCAAGTGCGAGTGCATCCCGCCCACCGGCAGCCAGCGCCCGGGCGGTGGCGAGCGCATCCTCATATGGCAAGGAAGGCTGAAGCGCCATCCTTACGTGTGCCAGTCCGGAATCCGTTTGCCCTGTGCTGATTTCGGCTACACCCAGCCGACACAGAAGGCGGGAATCATCAGGCCGCTGCTTTAGCCTGTCCTTCAGAAATTCGAGATAGTGTTCCTGTTGCCCGCGCGGCGTGAGCTGTACGTCCTTTGCCAGGTAAGCAATGAGGCCGCGCCCGCTCGGATTCCTTTGATTCAGCTTGCGAAGTTGCTCGAATGCCGCTGCCGCTCTTATGGCGGCCTCCGAGTGACCCGCACGACGTTCCGCCAGGGAAAGTTGATAGAAAGCCGCAATGTTCGTCGGATCCAATTTGACCGCTTGCTGGAGAAGCGGCAAAGCAAGCTCGGGGTGGCCTTCCCGGTTCTCGATTTCAGCTAGAGTTACAAGAGCCGGCGCGAAGTGAGGATCGATTTTGAGCGCCCGATGGAGATTTTCTCTTGCAGGGTCGAGTTTGCCCTGGTTCATTTCATCCCTGGCGAGCGTCGCCCAACCGGGAGCATAGTCAGGCTTCAGCCGGACGCAAGTTTCGAGGGCCTGGATGGCCTCCTGGTTGTGCCCGCTGTCCTGTTCCATCAGCGCCAGCATGTAGTAAGCTTCGGCATCGTCTGGGTAAGCTTTCAGATACCGTTGCATTGAGTTCACGGCCAGTTCCTGTTGATGTGCCACCCCAGCCACGATTGCCAGTTCGCGATACGCGCGCAGGTCCTCGGGTTTCAGTCGAAGATACTGCTGCCATTCTTCGGCGGCATCGAACCAGAAACCCTGTGCAGCAGCGACATTGGCGAGGGCAGCCGCAATTAGCGGTTCAGTAGGCTTAAGCTGCTGGGCCTTAACAAGCACGGATCCCGCTTCCATGTAGCGTTGCTCCCGGGCCGCTATCAGTCCCAGATAGTAATAAGGCTGCCACCACCCGGGCTCCATATCCTTCAGGCGGAGCAAGTCGCTTGCAGCCGGCTGGCCTGCCTGGAATTTCGTCCTGCACAAGTCAAGTAGCAGTTGCGCGTCGGGCTGCCCGGCGGGCAGCAGCGATTCCGCATGTTCAAGCAGAGGGACAGCGTCCGGCGCATCGCCTGCTTCGGCGAGTTCGATGCCGAGCGAATAAGCGAGTTTTGAATTTCCAGGCTCGGCTGATATGACTCTGCGCGCCGCATCCACTGCGTCGCTCCGCCGTCCCGCCGCGAGCAGCGCGCGAACCTGCAAGGCGGAAACTTCAGGGCGCTTCAGTTCAGGTGGAGAGAATCCTTTGATCAGTTCGAGGGCTTGCCGCGCGCAATCTGGGACGGAACCCATCGCTTCATCTGTTTTGGCTGACTGGTGGTGCTCACCGGAACCTTCCGCAATGTTATGAGACAACCCGAATATCTGATTGCCTTGATTCTCACGGCAAGAGGGTTCATTCAGGGCAAGATTCAACAGGTTAAATCGCGCAGAGAAATGATGAGGATCCAGTCTCAGTGCCTCGGAAAACGCCTCTTTTGCCCCAGCCGGTTGATGAACCAGCAGGAAGTGGTTCCCCAGATTCGTATAGACCGAAGCCGAGGGTGAAAAGCGGAGAGCGGTTTCAAAGTCCTTTCCGCCGGCAGCGTAATCTTTTTGGGAATCGTCGATCAGTCCTTTCAGGTTCCATGCCGCGGCATCCTGAGGATGGCGTATCAGATAGTTCTGGACAAGCGCTCCCGCACCGGAAAAGTCAGAGCGCTCGAACGCGGCAATCGCTTTGTCCAATTGAGGTTCACTCCCAGAAGCCTGTGCCCATGCCGTCGCAGGCTCCACGGCGGCGAGTGCGAGGGCTACAATACCGCAAAGAGTCCGTAGCATGTGCGAGCAACTGTTGGTCAGCACGTTCTTTCAATCCTCTTCGCCTGCGGACGCCGTTCGTTCCTGCATCTGCCCTGGGTGGTCAGGTGGAAAAGAACAGATTACCGCAGGTGCACCGTAAGCCGACAACGGTCCCCCCGAATGACGCCGCGTGAAACTTCTATCGGCACGTCTTCGGCGCTGTAAGCGATCCGCTCAAGCAGCATGCCGGCGCTGCGCGGCGCAACTTGAAGCAGCAGAGCGGCGCGCCGATGAAGCAGCACCGGCTCAAAAGTGTCCTGACACCTGACCGGGATCGTTTTGTATTTTTGCGCCAACAGGTCATACAGCGCAACATTGGCATGGTCCTCACGATCGAGACCGGGGAAGAGTTTGTGCGGCAAATAAGAGACATGAAGGAAGTATGGCTCTCCATTTACAAGCCGCAGCCTCTCGATCTGAACCACCTTTTCACCAGCATCCAGACCAAGCACGTTTCGAATGTTCGATGGCGGGGTTCCCTTGTCGATGCTCAGGTTTCTCCAAGTGGGCTGGAATCCCTGCTCTGTCATGGCCGTGGTAAAGCGGTAAAAGTGATCGAGGCTTTGATTTACTCGCGGCCTGGCGACAAACGTGCCCCGCCCCCGATGCCGGATCACCAGGCCCTCCGATTCCAAATCGTCGAGCACGCGCTTGGCCGTGATGACGCTGACTCCGTATTCATGGCACAGCATCCTTTCGGTGACAAAGAGGTCGCCGGGTTTTAACCGCCCGCTGCGGATCTCCCGGTTCAACTTCTCGCGGAGTTCAGCCGTAAGCTGAGCAAAAAGAGGGAGAGAACTACTGCGATTAAGTGTTAGAGGCATGGTAATGGCACCATCCTGCTTGTCGATGTTTCGAAAGGCGGTGATACAGCTTTCTGTGGGCTTGCATATAGGCCGTGCCCGGTTTATGTGCTCAATCAGCACCTTCCTGTCTAAAACCTGCTTAAGGATACCTGCTTTGTCCCGGATCGACCAATGAGAACAGCCAATGTGAAATAATAATATATTAATATGTTGACATGCCAGGTTTTCAGCGATAGCATTCGTCTCATTAAGGAGCGCAGGTAGTCGAGACCAATTATCACGAGCGCTCCAGCAGTTTCAGGTCCATGCCAAATCGTGAAACTTGAATCCGATCGTTCGAGAGGTGAGACGGCCATGCTGCTCAAGGGACTAATGAAGAGGGTGCTCCGGGTTGCGATCTGCTCTATCCTGATTGGATGGGCAGCCGCTTCGTGTTTCGGCCAGGCTGGGCGCGGCAGGATTTCAGGGCTTATTACGGACCCCACAGGAGCGGCGGTGCCCTCCGCTACCGTGAAACTGCTTAACCCGGCGACAGGTGTAACTCTTACTACCCAGACAACGGGTTCCGGGCTCTATTCATTCCTCTCGTTGAATCCCGGGACATACGAGTTGACCGTCGAACAGACCGGTTTCGCAACCGTCGTGCAGAAGGCTGTCGCCGTGCAGGTTGATCAGACAACCACAGTTAATGTGACCCTGCATCCCGGGGCAGTCCATCAGGTGGTGACGGTAACTTCTGAAGCTCCCCTGGCCTCGACCACCAATGCCACGGTGGGGCAATTAATCAGCGAGCAAACGATTCAGCGTGTGCCGCTTGTGGATCGCGATGTTTTCAAGCTTGTACAACTCAGCCCTGGGATTACGCCGGTGAATGGCGCAGTCAACAATGTCGAGTTCAACCAGAGGCCTGGAGCCGACGTGTCCGGCTTCAGCATCAACGGCCTTCCACAAGGGACACTCACCTATCTCGAAGACGGCGCTCCGCTCACCATCGCCGAGAACAATCTGGGAGCCATGATCCCGGCGATGATACCTCCGCTCGATTCCATCCAGGAATACCGGGTAGAGACGAGCAATGTTCCGGCCTCCACCCAGAGCTTCGGCACCGGCGTGCTCAGCCTGGTGAGCAAGTCAGGCTCAAACAAGTTTCACGGGGACGGATTCTATTACGGGCGACCGAACTTCTGGGCAGCGAACGATCCGTTTGTTAAGGCGAGCCAGTTAGAGGCCGGCCAGCCCAACAAGGCGCCGAATTTTCATCGTTATCAGTGGGGTGGAAGCGTGGGGGGACCGATCATACACGACAAATTGTTCTTCTTCGGCGACTATGAAGGAACAACACAACGCTCTTTGGCGACGGGAAGCTACACGGTTCCCACAATGGCTGAGCGTCAGGGCGATTTCTCAGCCGATTCCTTCACGGTGTACAACCCATTTGATGTTCAGCTGACGCCTCTTTGCGCGACAACAAACGGCGGAATGCCGTGCCGCCAGCCCTTTCCGAATAACATCATTCCCGGAAATATGATCAACCCCATCGCCTCGAATATGGTGCAGTTTTATCCGAAACCCAATCAGCCGGGTACGGGCCCCTACCACGTCAATAATTACTTTGCCTCCGGGTTGAATCCTGATGATGAGGAAAAGTTCGATATTCGGATCGATGACAACATGAGCGCCCGGCAGCATCTCTTCGGAAGGTTTTCGTTCGGCCGCCTCAAGTTTGGCAATGCCAACCTTTACGGCAATATGTGGAACCCTAATACCTACCAGAACATTACCAATAACCGGAACGTGCTTCTCGCCGATGATTTCTCGCTTACTTCCAGCACACTGTTGCAACTCCGTTACTCATTTACGCGGCATTATGAGAACCAGACGGGCGATCCCAGGCAGGTCGGGTTCGACATGACCTCGTTGGGCTTCCCGAAAGCGCTTGCTGCACAGTCCGTGTACGCCGACATTCCGATGATTGACTTTACTGATTGGGGAGGGTTCACTGCAAATCTGGGCTCAGAGCCGTGGACAACTTTCCGTTTTGCCAGCATGGATCACGACTTTATCGCTGCCCTCAGTACAATCAAAGGGCGGCATAATTTGCACATGGGATTTGAGTACATGATCCAGTTGATGAATGTGGGCCAGCCCGTTGCGCCAAGCGGGTGGTATGCGTTTGACAATACCGCGACGAGTTCGAGCACGTGGGCGGGCGACGGAAGCGATTTTGCTTCATTCCTGCTTGGCATGGGTTCGGCCCCTGGGAATGAATGGCAGCCCGCCTGGAGCAAGGATATCTTCGCGGCCGAAAGAAACCCTTATTACGGCACTTATATTCAGGATGACTGGCAGGTCAGCAACAAGCTGACGCTCAATCTTGGTTTGCGCTGGGACATTTTTGGAGGCCGAACTGAACGTTATAACCGGATGGAGTATTTTGATCCAAATCTCCAGTACACAGTAAACGGCGTATCGCTGAAGGGTGGCGAGGTATTTGTAGGGCCTGGAAAACGCGATCCATACACAACAAACCTTGGCAATTTCGGCCCTCGGATAGGGCTCGCTTACCATCCCTTCAAGAACCTGGTGGTGCGCGGCGGCTTTGGAATGTTCTACGGACCAAGCACGCACATGGTGGCCAGCGCCGAGACGAATTCTGACTCCTTCCAGACCAATACCATCTGGTCCGCCACGACAACCGATGCTTATGGAAATTCCATTATCGCTAATTCTTTGACCAACCCATTTCCGAACGGTGTTGTCCAGCCAACGAACGGCAAGCTTGGCCCCGCCACGAACCTTGGAACTTCGCTATCCACCGTGCTGCACTCTTCCCATGATCCGACCTCCTACAACTTCAACTTCGGGCTTGAGTACCAACTTCCTGCCGGGTTCATCGCTTCTGCTGCATGGGTCGGGAGCAGGGGATTGTTTATTCCGGGGGGATACGATTTGAATCAGCTTTCGCTTCAGCAGATCGCGCAATACGGCAGCAGCCTGGGCGATTCGGTCCCGAATCCGTATCTGGCCGCAGTCACTGACCCCACCTCAGCGATCTATCAGTCACCCACGATTCCATTATGGGAGTCCATCAGTTCCTACCCGCAATTCACAAGCGGAGGGCCCAATGCCGGCGTGGGTATCAGCGCGGGACCTCTCTCAGATTCAATCTATCATTCCGTCCAACTGAAGCTGGAGAAGCGGATGACTCAACACTTCACCACGCTTTTCTCTTTCATGGGCGGAAAGCTGATTGACGACGGCAACAATCTGCTTTCCTTTATCGGTCAGCACGCGGGCGTTCAGGACTGGAGAAACCTCAACCTTGAGCGTTCTCTTGACCCTCAGGATGTGAGCCACTGGATTTCCTGGCAGGCTTCGTACAATTTGCCGGTGGGGTCCGGCCGCGCAATCAACCTGAACGGCCATTGGACCAACTTCTGGCTTGGAGGGTGGACCCTCAACAGTGTTCTCAGCTTCGGTTCAGGCGTACCCATCATTGTGTCGGGCGCAACCAACGACCCCTGGTTCAGCCAGCGGCCGGATATTACCTGCAATCCCGCCAATGGGGCCCCACACACTGCCGGTCAGTGGTTCCTGCCGAACTGTTATGCGATGCCAGCCAGTAAATTCCTGCCGGGCACCGGCCCGCGGACCCTTCCTGGCGTTCGCTCAGACGGCACGCACAACCTTGACGCATCTTTGTCCAAGGACTTTGTCTTCAATGAGCGCACCCGGCTGCAATTCCAGCTTGCGGCGTTCAACGTCACAAACTCCGTTCAATTGGGCATTCCCAGTGCAAGCTGGAACCCTGCTAATCTGGCCAGTTTCGGTCGGATTACCTATGCTGCCAGCCAGCCGCGGCAATTCCAGTTTGGTTTAAGATTCGTTTACTGATCCGGCTTGAAGCTTGAGGTCCTGCACGTAGAGTTGTTTTTCCTTAATCGCCTCGGGCTGCTTGTTCAGTCGCGGTTGGCGCGTGCGTCATGGGAGACGAAAGGACTGGGCCATAATGTCATCGAAAACGTACTTTTCACGGATTGGTGAAATTCTCAATCAGATCGAGCGGACACAACTGGCGGCCATCGAGAAGGCCGGAGCAGCGATGGCGGAATCGATCCGGCAGGACGGGCTGGTGTATTTGTTCGGCAGCGGGCACTCAGTGATTCCCGTACTGGATATCTTTCCGCGCTATGGCAGTTTTGTGGGATTCTGCCCGATCTACGACCCGCGGCTGATGTGGTTCAACGTCGTGGGGCCTGGGGGCGCCCGCGAGTTGCTGTGGCTGGAGCGCGAGGAAGGTTACGTGAAAAACGTGCTGGCCAGCTATGTGCTCGAACCTCGAGACTCGATCGTGGTCTTCTCACACGGCGGACTGAACGCCGCACCCGTCGAAGTGGCGATGGAGGCGAAGTCGCGGGGGCTGACGGTGATCACGGTCTCTTCGCACCAGAATTACCGACAGGTGCAGGCGACGCATTCGAGCGGCAAGAAGCTCGCGGACCTGGCCGACATCGCCATTGACAATTGCGTGCCGCCGGAAGACGCTCTGGTGGATGCCGAAGGCATGCTGGAAAAATTCGCAGCGGGCTCGACAATCGCGGCCGTGTCGATTGCTATGGCGCTGGTGGCGGAGGTTGGAACGCGCCTGGTAAAGAGCGGGCACAAGCCGCCGACGTTTGTCTCGCCCAACGTGGGGCTCGATCCGGGCCACAACCAACGGGTCTTTGTGGAATTCGCGCGGCGTGTTTCCCGGCGCGTGCCGTGAACCAAACCGGCGCCACACTGAAATCCAATCTGGAAAAAGGTCTCTCCGAATGAATTTTAAGAACTTCAGCCTTCGCTTCTGCTTCATCCTCGGTGCGATCGCAACGCTCTTCATGGCATGGGCGGCGCTGGCTCCAGGCTTGCCGCCGGCCGAATCCGCGTCAACACCTTTCTTCCCGGTGGCGGTATGGTATGGCGGCGGCAAGGCGCGGGCGCCGATGCTCGAGCCGGTTGACGCGACGAGTGCTGAGCGCTGGGGCAAGGACCTCGACCAGATCAAGGCGGTTGGGTTCAACACCGTCAAGTGTTGGGTGGACTGGGCCACGGCGGAGCCAAAGCCCGGCCAGTTCGATTTCAAGAACCTCAATCTGCTGCTGCGGCTTGCACAGGAGCGCGGCCTGCGCGTGATCGTGCAGATTTATACAGACTCGGCCCCGGACTGGGTTGGCCGCCGTTATCCCGATGCGCGTTTTGTGGACCGTTCGGGTGCAGTGATTGATTCGCAGGCAGCACCCGGTTACTGCATTGACGACGAGGCGGTCCGCAACGAGGTCGTGAAATTCATCGAAGCGCTTTCGGCAGACGCCAACCGCTCGCCCGCGCTTTACGGTTGGGACGTTTGGAGCGAGCCTCACCTGGTGAACTGGGCGGAATTTGATTATCTCAAGAGCCCGGAGTTCTGCTATTGCCGATACACGCAGGCGCGCTTCCGCCAGTGGCTCCAGAAAAAATACAAAACCCTTGATGCGCTCAACAAGGCGTGGTACCGGGGGTTCACGAGTTGGGACGATGTGACGCCGCCGCGCTTTTCCACGATTCTCTCTTTCACGGATTATCTCGACTGGCGGACTTTCATCACGGACAAGCTGGCCGCCGATCTGAAGACGCGCGTGGACGCTGTGCGCAGCGCTGATCACATTCATCCCATCACGAGCCATGCGGCGGTGCCGGGCCTGTTCACCGATCCGCGCGACGGCTACGGTGAGCCGGATGATTTTCTGATGGCGGCAAACGCCGATTTCTTCGGCACCTCGCTTTACCCCAAGCATGCGGCGTCGGTGCGGCCGTGGACGTATGAGCACCTGGCAGCGGGGCTGGACTTCGAGCGCTCGGCCGGGCACAGCTTCGACAAAGGTTTCTGGATCGGGGAACTCCAGGCAGGGCAGGGAGTCACGGGCATGCGGATTGCGGACCCGGTGACAGCGCATGACGAAGCCTACTGGATGTGGCAGGTGATCTCCCACGGGGCGCGCGAGATTGCCGTCTATGCCTGGTATCCAATGAACGCCGGCTACGAATCGAACGGCTACGGCCTGATCAACCTGGACGGCACGCTTACGCCGCGCGCGCGAGCAGCAGGAGAAACGGCCCAGGCCATCGAGCGAAACGCCGCCGCAATTGACCGCGCACAGCCGGCGCCTGCCCAGGTGGCGATCCTTTACAACCAGCTTTCCTACATGGTGGGCGGCACAGAGCCTTCGCTCTCAACGCTGGGCAACGCCGAACGCGATTCGCTCGAAGGTCTGCACCGCGCGTTCATGGAAAAACAGATTCCGGTGGATTTTGTGAGTACGCAGGACGTGATCGATGGCCGCGTGAAGCAATATAAAATTCTGTTTGTGCCCTACGCGGTGATGCTGTCGCGCCAGGTGGCCGAAGGAATCGAGCGCTACGTCGCGCAGGGTGGAACAGCGGTGGCCGACGCGCGCCTGGCCTGGAACGACGCGCGCGGGTTCGCCAGCGACGTGGTTCCGGGATTTGGGCTGGCGCAGGTGTTTGGCGCGAGGGAGCGGCTGATCCGGCCGGTGAAAGCCGCGCGGCTGCTCATCGAACAATCGCCCAGCCTGCCAGGGATGAAAGCAGGCGAGGCGGTGCGCGGCGACGCTTTTGAGGAAGAGCTGGAGCCGCTCGCGGGCGCGCAAGTGCTCGCGCGCTTTGGGGACGGCCAGCCGGCCATGGTTGAAAAGGCCTACGGCAAAGGCAAAGCCATCCTGGCGGGAACGTTTCTGGCGCTTTCTTACGAGCGCGAGCACGACCCTTCAACAGGACGGCTGCTGCGATCCCTGGCGGAAGCTGCGGGTGTGCGACCCGAAGTGAAGGTCTCGGGCGAAGGGACCGGCGAGGTCGAAGTGCGGCGGCTGGTAAGTTCCAGGGAGCAACTCGTCTTCATCTTCAATCATGCCGACAAGCCCGCGCAGGCATCGATTTCGATGGATGTTCCCTGGCCCGTTCGTGAGGCGCGCGATCTCATTGCCGATCGACCGGTAAAATTCGCCTCGCGCGACGGGACCGCCGTGCTCGACAAGGACCTGAGCGGCGGCGATATCTGGGTAGTGAAACTCACTCCGGCAGAGTGAAGGGACGCCGCAGAGCATCCAACAAGCTGGAACACCCTGCAATTGCCGCGTTGTTATCCCTGCAGCCCCACCGCACAAGCGGGCAAACCTACCAGTCGTGGACGCTACCATCTTTTCGGCGGGCGAGCGGCAGGTAAGAGCGGCGATAGGGGTATTTCTTAGCCAGCTCTTCGTTCACGTCAGTGCCCAATCCCGGCCGATCTTCGACATTCATGTAACCATCGTGAAACGTCGGCCCGCCCGGAATCACCTCGCGCGCCACATCGGGGAAGAAAACCATTTCCTGAACGCCGAAGTTCTGGAGCGCAAGGTCGAGATGCACGCTGGCTGCATGCGCCGGCGGCCCGACATCCGCAGGCCCGTGCCAGGCGGTCTTGACCTGATAAAACTCCGCGAGCGATGCCAGCTTGCGCGCGGCCGTGATGCCCCCGATGTGCGTCACGGCCGAACGCACATAATCGATCAGACGCCCGGTGATCAGGGGGATGAAGTCAAGCGGAGAATGGATGATTTCTCCGATAGCGATTGGAGTGGAGGAGTGTTGCCTGACCAGGCGAAGTCCATCCCTCGCCTCCGGAGGCACGGGATCTTCGAGAAAAAACAGGTGGTAAGGTTCCAATTCATGCGCCAGACGCGCGGCTTCAAGGGGGTTGAGCTTCTGGTGGACATCGTGCAGCAATTCGACTTCATCGCCGAGCTTCAAGCGCAGATGCTCGAAAAGTTTGGGGACTCGCCGCAGGTACGGGCCGGGCTCAAAGATTTCGGTTTGGGGAAGGTCGGCCTGCTGGTCCACGCGGCCGGCGGTCTCTTCGGAAGTTTTGGTGAGCGACGTTCCGTAAGTGCCTTCAAGGCCCGGGATAGCCACCTGCGCGCGCACGCATTTGAAGCCGCGGGCCATGGCGCGCCGGACGGCATCCTCGGTTTCGTTAAAATCTTTTCCAGTGGCGTGTGTATAGGCGAGCGCGCCACGGCGCGTGCGTCCGCCGAGAAGCTGGTAAACCGGCATCCCGGCCAGCTTGCCTTTGATATCCCACAGAGCAAGGTCGATGCCCGCAAGCGCCGTCATCTGCACGGGACCTGAGCGCCAATAAGGAGCGCGATAAAGGCACTGCCAGATGTCTTCCACCTGCTCCGGATCTCGCCCGATCAGCATCGGCCCGATGTGTTTTTCGAGGGCCGTCGCAACCGCCAGCTCCCGCCCGTTGAGCGTAGCGTCGCCCACGCCATAAAGCCCCGGCTCGCTGGTCAAAACTTTAACCAGCACATAATTGCGGTCGGGGCACGTCACGATCACCCGGACCTCGGTGATTTTCAAATGCTGCTTGGTATTTTGGGGTCGGTTCTGGAGTCCGCTCCGGTTGGCGGAGGGGCGCATGGCCACCACATTGTTCCTTTCTTTCCGATGGGATTTTGGCGTGCGCGGCGAAACTTCCGATTCTTGTTTGGTGATCTTCATGGGATTGATTTTCAGCTAAGAGCCCTCCGCAATACAATCAGAACTGTTCCGTGCTGGCAAATTGCTCAAAAACGGATTTTACGCTTGGCCTCGGGGAATGAGCGGGTCCCAAACTCTGCGACCGAACTGCTTTTTAAAATCCGCCGAGCCGGGTTCCTCGGTCTGATCAGGAATACCGGCCCTCGAAATGACGCCTAGCACCGTTTTCGGGCCAACCGTTTAATCTACCACGGTCACTTCATAGCTGTTTTCGCTGAGCGGCTTGCCGGCCTGCCTGAGCGTCACAATCAATTCATACGGGCCATTGTCCAGGTCCTCGGGGACCGTGCACTGAATCGGCGGCAAATCGGAGACAGAATCGGCGGCAAGGTTCACAGGTGCATCACTTCTTCCGACAATCTGGCCTCGTCCCTGGCTGCAGAGACTGACTTCGCATGTAACTCCCTCGACGTTTTCAATCCTGTCATTGACGACCCACGGCCGGATGGTTTGACGGCTGGGTGCGCCTGTATGAGTACGGCCGAGTTTGCCTTTGCTCCACACAATCCGGCTGAGGTCGGCCCCAACGAGAACCGGCTGGAAGGCGCGGGCGACAGCGTGATATCCCGCTTTGGGTTTCCGGGCATAACTCAGCACGGACCAGGTGATTGCCGGCCAGCAATCCATAAACATGAATTGGAAGAAGCAGCCGACCTTTTTGTATTTCGCGCGGCGGTAGTGCTCGATGGCGAACTTCAGCAGGCGGGCCTGGTATTGCTGCGAGTTCTGCACAAACTCCTGCCAGTTGTTGCCCATCGCGACCCTTGCAACATGGAAAGTTTGATCGTATTGGAAGTCGTGGTACGCGAGCTTTTTCCAGTCCGGCGGCCAGGCGTCGCCGGCCATGTCCCGCACTTCGTCGACCGAAGGCAGCGCCTGAGCTCCGAGCTCGGAGATGATGGGCCCGCCCGGCAGCGCGAGATAGCCATGATAATCGCCGCTGTACCAGCCAAGATAGAGGTGTTCGCTGAATGCCGAGACCGGACGCACGGGGCGGGAAGAATCTTCCTGTTTTCCGACCTGCGCGAGGAACGGATCCATGACCTCGACGTTATAGGCGCTCGATTCGTTCTGGCACACCCACGTGATGATGGACGGATGGTTATAAAACTGGCGAATCATGTCGCGCAGTTGCCGCGCGGCCTCCTGCAGGAAGGTGTCCGTGTGCGTGTAGTCCCACTGCAAAGGGAAGTCCTGCCAGGCCACGATGCCGGCGCGGTCAAGCGCGTCATAAAGTTCCTGCCGGTTCATGTGCACGCACACGCGCACGCCGTTCATGTGCGCCTGCTTGAGCCATTGAATATCTTCATCGATGCGCTCCGGCGTGTAGTGCGAGAGCCAGAGGTCTGGAACAATGCTGCTGCCTCGAATGAAGAAGCGCACGCCGTTCAACCGCCACTCGCCTGTCCTCTCGTCAAGCTCAATGGTGCGAATTCCAAACGGAATTTCACGAACATCAACGGTTGAACCTTCAAAGGAAAGCGTGAGGCGGCAATTGTAGAGATAAGGTTCGCCCAGGTCCCATGTCCACCACAGCCGCGGGTTGTCGATTGGAAGCACGAGAACGGCGGATGCGGTCCCATCGGAAATCTTCACCTGCGACGAAGCGCTTGAACCGCCCGCCTCAGCCGTGATGAGATATTCGCCGGGATGGACGGCAGTGATTTCGGCGGCGATAAAGACCTTGGCTCGCGTCTGGTTCTTGGCGGATTTTTCTTCCCCGCTGCTCTCCTTGTAGAGGAACGGCTGAATTTTAACCTCGTCCAACCAGGCGCTGTTGCGGATTTCCAGCTCGACGCGGTTCCAGATGCCGGCCGTGGTTCCGTCCTGCCCATGTTCCAGGGAGGTGCTTCCGGGCTTGCAGTCCCAGTGCGAAAATACGCCTTTGATCATGCGCTTGTGGTTCGGCCAGACGGTCCCAGGCTCCTCAAGAGGGGCGTCCACCGTCACGGCAAGATGGTTGCTCCCCTGCATGATGTGGCGGGTGACATCAAATTCGAATCGCTGGAAATACCCTTCATGATCTCCAATCGTTGTGCCGTTCAGCGCGACCTTTGAAAAATAATCGACCCCGTAAAACACAAGAAAAACGCGATCGTCCGGCGAAAGCTTGTGGGTGAAATTGAAGTCACGCTCAAACAGGACCCGGCCGTTGAAATTCGGCAGGCCGCTGAGATGCCAGTTTGACGGCACGGCCATCCGGCCGGCCGGGGGCAGGTTTGACTTGTCCTCGCTGATCGAGCCGTCACTGTGCAGAGTCGTGCGCGCGATTGGGCGGTAATTCCACTGGCCTGTAAGCGAAACGGCAGTTCGTCCCAGCCTCGGGCGCGCCGTCGTACGCTCCGTCGCTGAAAAAGCCTTGGGCCCGCTGGCGAGCAGCGACCCGGCTCCAACAAGCGCTGTTGCTTTCTGAAGAAATACGCGGCGGTCAGGAGAGTTTTCGCCCACGGTCTGCTCCCTTCGTGCAATCTGATGGCGCGATGGCAGAGTTTATGCGCGAGAGCCGCTTCCTTGCAAGTGGTTTTATCTGACGGCTGTTCGAAGACGTTATGCGTTTTGCTCTGGACCGGTGCGCATCTTTTCGGATGAGGCGCTGGTCAGGCTCAAGGCCGAACGACGACTACGCTCGGGCTTGAGGGAAGCGTGAAATTTGAACCGCGCTGCTGATTCAACTCGAGCGTTGCGGGAACATTCAGCTCGGCGATGGGGACCTTCTTTGTCCACGAGCCGTTACTCCAGTAGTCTGAGCTTGCGTAAATCGTTCCGCCGACGATGGTGTATCGGCTGATCTGTTCCTGGTGCCCGTCCCGGAATACGAGTACAGCCGGGGGAACTTCGCGAGCGGGCGCTGCCTCCGCGAACTGGCGCGGTTCAATGGCGCGCAAGCCTTCGGTTTTCCTTGCGGCTTGCTGACCAGGTTGGGCGCTGGTTTCGCTCTGGCCGGAGCCTGTAACTCGCACCCACCGGTCACCCTGGCGCTCCAACACCAGAGACTCGGGTGGCGGAGACGGCGGAGCGGCGGCCTGCGGTTGTGTGGACTCGACGACGACTACAGATGTAGGCTGCTGCTCCTGAGGAGCCGGCTGAGAGGAATAATAATAGTCAGAATAGAAGTACGGCGGATAAAAGTATGGGTACACAGCCGTGCCAAAGTTGCGGAAAGGGCGACGGCCTCTCGGTCCCGTCAGAAAGCCGCCTCTCGGAACACCTCTGAACGGAGCGTGCGGTTGGGCATGCATCCCTCCGCCGCGCCCAGTCAAAAAGCCTCCCTGAGCATGACAGGGCAATGCGAAGACAACCAGCCCCACGATTGCCGAAACCAACACAGCGGCAAGCTTCTTTCCCATATGCCACCGCCTTTGCCTGGATTCCGCGTCTAAATAAGTTGCTGAAAAAGCCCAAAGTATCATGAGCAGCGAAACATCATCGAAAGCAAATACCGGCATTCCTTGCTGCGATCTGAATAGCAGAACTCCTTTTTCAGCAATCCGATAAATCCCCTTCTACAGCTACGTATAGTCTCGAAAACCACTAAAGTCAAGGTAAAGAGGGAGTGTGGATTACGATGGCGGGCGCTGCGAGCGAATTCCCTCACGGCGCCGTGTGGGCGGCCGCAGTGCGCGCCAGAGATGGGCACGGTGGAATAAAGCGCTCAATTGCCCGACCCGTTCTTTTACAGACAATTTGCATTGCAGTGGGTTCAACTGCGGCATACTCGGCCTAGGAGTCCTCTACCACGGCGTTGTCGCTCCGCCTGGCGTAATGGCGCGGAGGCAGGGTCCGCGGGAGTGCAATTTTGCTTGCGGCGTGAAACCTTTTTGAGTCTAAATTCGTCGGGCATAGTGGCCAAGGACGTGAATGCTTCCCCGGTTCAATCGGGGCGGCGATAAATTCAGGGAAAAGATGTTGCAAAAGTTCCGCGACATATCGAGCTTCCCAATCCTGGCAATAGTGCTGACTCTCCTGATATCCCCGGCGCTCAAGGCGCAGGCCGCGGCAGGTGGAGTCGTCCAAGGGCAGGTCTCCGGACCTGGGAATGTGGCGGTCCCTGGGGCGAGGGTCATTCTTTTCAACATGCAGACGCGCACGCGGAAAATGACCTGGACCGACGAGGCAGGACACTATGTTTTCACTAACGTCCCACCGGGCGAGTATCGCCTGATTGTGATGATCGTGGGTTTTCGACCGTCAATATTAGGGCCTGTTGAAGTCAAGGCAGGCGAGCCCTTGGCATTGAATGCGACCCTGGCATTGGCAAAGCCGGGCGAGCCGTCTGGATTCGGTGGATTCCGGCGCCCGGGTGCGGGCGGACCGGGCGGAGGACAGTTCCGTCCGGGCCAGCGAACTGCGGGAATAGGACAGCAGGGGAATTTTGGGACGAATGCGCAGCGGGGAGGCCAAGGCGTCAACGGGCAGGGTGCTGTCCAGGGGCAGATGAACTCTGCGGAGTCCACTGATCTAAACAGCATGTTGGCCGGTATGGGAGGCGATGAGAACAGCGGCGGGCTGCGGTTCTCGGAGGGATCCATCGGAACGATGCAGGAGGGGCAGGACGTGAACAGTGTGGCTGGAGACCTCACCAGCGCCGCGGGCGCCAGCAATTCTTTCCTGCTGGCCGGCAATGTTGTGAACGCTGCGGCCCCGCCGATGCAGAGGGGGCGCGGAGGCCGATATTTCAGGTTCGCTGAGGGACCAGGAGGACCTGGAGGCCCCGGTGGGCCTGAAGGGGCGCCGTTCGGAGGCGGCGCGGGCAGGGTCTTCTTCTTCGGCGGATTTCGCAGACCAGGCTCCAACCAGATTCGCGGCAACTTCTTTGACTCCTATACAAACTCAGCTTTCGACGCCCGGCCATATCCCTTGAATACCCCTTCGCAGCCTCAGGCGCCGTTCTACCGCGAGTTGGTTGGCTTTTCACTGGGCGGCCCGTTGAATATCCCGAAGATCTATAACGGCGGCGACAAGACCAGCTTCTTTCTCCATTTCGATATCAACAGAGGCACCAGCCCTCAAAATATCCTTGCCTCAGTTCCCACAGAAGCGGAGCGCCAGGGAGATTTTTCCGGGACGACGATTACTTCCGGCCAGGGCGTCGGAACGATGCCCGTGATCTATCAGCCGTCGGCTACGCTGGGACCTCGGACGCCTTTCCCGGGCAACGTGATTCCTTCCTCGATGTTGGATCCCGCGGCATTGGGGTTGCTGAAGTACATTCCCTTGCCCAACCTGCCCGGGCAGGTGCAAAACTATCACGTGCAGTTGTCGCTTCCGACATCAAGCCAGATGATCATGGGCCGCGTCGGGCGGCAGATTTCGAACAAAGACAACCTGGCAGTTGTTTATTTCTATAACTCCTCGCACACCGACGGAATCACCGGCTACCCGAATATTCCATCAACAACCACCACGCGAATGCAGAACGTCAGCCTGACAGAAACGCACAACTTTGGCCCCAAAACCGTGAACAACTTTGCCGTCAATTTCAATCGCGCGCGAACGTATGTTACCAATCCGTTCTCTTTCAACCAGAACATTGCGGGCGAACTGGGAATCACAGGCGTCTCGCAGGACCCGATGGATTGGGGCCTGCCGTCGATCAGCTTCACCAACTTCAGCGGACTGAGCGACGCGACTCCGTCGCTTGACCGCAACCAGACCCTGCGTTTTTCGGACTCCGTGCTTCACGACGTGGGAAAGCACAATCTGGAATTTGGCGGCGAAATTTCAAAGATCCAATTGAACTCGCTTTCCAACCCCGATGCCGCCGGCACGTTCTCCTTCACGGGTTTCAGCACCAGCGATTTCACAACGCAGGGGACGCCGATTCCGGGGACCGGGTACGACCTGGCTGATTTTCTTCTGGGCCTGCCTCAAACGACTTCGGAGCGGTACGGCATTCCTGCCAATTACCTGCGGTCCACACGGTACGATGTTTATGGAAGCGACGACTGGAGAGCATCAGATCATCTGACGTTTAATCTCGGCCTGCGCTGGGAATATGCCGCACCTTTCACTGAGAAATACGGCCACCTTTCTGATCTGGCGTTCGGCCCCGGTTTTTCGACTGTGGGGGTGGTGACGGGACAGAATCCGAATGGCCTGCCGGACTCATTGCTTCGCGGCCATCCGGGAAACGTAGCGCCGCGCATCGGCATTGCCTATCGCCCATGGACAGGGCACACGCTGGTGGTTCGTGCGGGTTACGGCATTTTTTACGATGAGTCGATTTATCAGAATCTTGTGCACAATCTGGTCAACCAGTCGCCGTTCGCTACGACAAGCACGCTGGTGACCGACCCTTCACAGATTCTGACGTTGCAGAATGGATTTCCCACTGTCAGTCCGAACACCGTGCGCAACACTTTTGCTGTCGATCCCAATTTTCTTACGCCCTATGCCCAGACGTGGAACGTGATGCTGGAGCAGGACCTCACGCCGTCGTATATCCTGTCGGTTGCGTATATCGGGACGCGCGGAACACATCTGAACCTGTTGCTGGTTCCCGGTGTCGTGACGCCGCTGGCCGCAACAACTTTGCCTTTTGAGTACGACACCTCCGGCGCCGCATCGCTGTACAACGGGGTGCGGGTGGGTCTGCGCCATTTCTCGCGGCGCAATTTCTCCTTCTTCCTGAATTATACCTATTCGAAGGCTGAAGATAATGCATCGAGCGTAGGCGGCGCGGCAACAACCCGGTTCTTCATGATTGGCGGCCCGGGCGGATTGGGGGGCGGGTCGGCGATCTCAGGCGGGGCGAGTCCGCTGGCTCCAGTGCAGGACCCTTTAAATCTGAGGGCCGAATGGGCCCTTTCGGGATTTAATCCGACGCACAGCGTGCGCGCATTTACCCGCTACCAACTGCCTTTTGGCGAACGCGGCCGCTTCTTCAAGAAAGGCACGCTCTCAAAAGTTTTAGGCAATTGGTCGATCAGCGACATCACGACCTTCAGTTCCGGGCTTCCGTACACCGCGTATGTTGCCGGCAACGCCAGCAACAACGTGAACGGCCTGGCGCCGTTCGGCGGCCTCCGTGCTGACGCAACGGGGCTTCCGGTAGAACTTCCGTCCTCCGAACAATCGACCCTGCGCTACTTCAATACAGCGGCGTTTGTCGTGCCGCCTGCGGGACAATTCGGAAATGCCGGCCGGAACACTATTCCGGGTCCGCCGTCGCTTAACTTCAACATGGCTCTCAACCGGATCATTACAATTTCGCGCGAAAAAAATATCCGCGCAAACTTCAGCGTGGCGACAAATAACACATTTAACATCGTGAATTATTCCGGGCTTTCAACCATTGTCAACAGCAACACCTTTGGAAGGGTCACAGGAGTGGATTCCATGCGAACGATGACGCTTTCGCTGAGGCTCATGTTCTGATTGCGGGCCTTCAAACGACCCGCGCAGAATGCCGGTTGAACGGCCATTCTGCTTTGGTTTGAGGTTGCGTATGAGACGTCGGGTTTTATGCCAAACGCGCGCGCGCGCGGGACGCGATCGCAAGGGAACGCTTGGAGCTATCGCAATGGTTGCGCTGGCGGCAGGAATGGTCGTGCGCCTGGCGTTGGCCGGTCAAGTGCCGGCGCAGGATGCCTCGCCCGCGTCCGGCCAGATTGGTTACCAGAACCTTGCGCAGGGTTACACGCTGAAAGTTACGTCGAATGAAGTGCTGGTTGACGTCCGGGTAACGGACCGCAAAGGCGAGCCGGTGACGGATCTGAAACAAAGCGACTTCAAGGTTTACGAAGACGGAGTGTTGCAGAAGATCAATTCGTTTGAGCTTGAGAACATCCAGAAGCTCGCGCAGGAGACCGGCGAAAACGGGAAGCCGGCGGAAATCAATCTGGGCGCCCTGCCAAAGACAACACCTCAGGACACTTACAAACGCCTTGTGCAGAACCACCGGCTGATTGTCCTTTTCTTCGACCTGACTTCGATGCAGATTCCGGACCTTTTTCGCGCTCTTGAAGCCGCTCAGAATTTTCTAAGGTCCGAAATGACCCCTGCAGACCTCGTCGCCGTGGTCACTTATTCCAGCGAGTTGCGTGTAGTCCAGGACTTCACAAATGACCGCGATATGCTTTCGAAGGCGATCAAGAGCATACAGATCGGCCAGTCGTCCACGCTGGCGTCCAACGGAACGGTCGGCGAGGCTGGCGGAACAGACGCATTTGGCAATGAGATCGTGACGCAGGACACGGGCGATGCCTTCACTCCCGACGAGACCGAGTTCAATATCTTCAACACAGACGAAAAACTTTCGGCTTTGCAGTCTCTGGCCAATCTGCTCCAGGCGGTGCCGGGGCGCAAATCAGTTATCCATTTTTCGAGCGGAATTGAGCAGACCGGCGTCGATAATGAGGCGCAGCTCCAGGCAACGATCGACGCGGCTAACCGGGCGGACGTTTCCTTTTATACGCTCGATGCGCGCGGGCTCATGGCGATGCCGCCCGGCGGCGGGGCCTCTTCCGCCAGCCCCTCGGGCACCGCCATCTATACGGCAAGCGCCGTATCATCGCAGATGAGTTCGCTGCACAACAGCCGCGAAACGCTTTCCACTCTGGCCACTGATACCGGCGGGCACATGTTCACAGACTTGAACAATTTCGCCCCGGTCTTCAAGTATGTTCAGAAGGAAAACTCTTCCTACTACCTGATCGGCTATTCTCCGTCGAACACGAAGGCCGATGGAAAGTTTCGCCACATTCGCGTAGAAGTAGTGGACGGCCACGGCCTTAAAGTTGAAGCAAGACCGGGTTACTACGCTCCGGTGAGTTTCCGGCAATCCTCGGGGCAGCAGAAAGAGGTCCAGTTGGAAGAGGCGCTCAATTCCGAGTCGCCATTCCTGGACCTTCCGCTCGCAGTTGAAACCGACTATTTTCTTCAGCCAGACGGCCACTATTACGTTGTTCTGGCGGCCAAGATACCTGGATCGGCGGTCCCTTTTCATCAGCACTCGACTGTCCACCAGACGCAGTTTGATTTTGCCTGGCGCGCGACGGATGCGAATGGGAAAGTGGCCGGTGGATTGCGGGATACCCTGCCGGTAAAGCTTAATGCCGCCACGTATCAGAGCGTGCTGAAGGGGAATATTCTGTATGAAGGCGGGCTGGTACTGCCGCCCGGCACGTACAAGCTGAAAGTTGTGGCGCGGGAAGATGAAACCGGCAAAATGGGTACATTTGAAAAGAAGCTCGTGCTTCCTGCAGTCAGCAAGGCCGGCCTGCTGCTGAGTTCGGTGGTTGTCTCGAATGAACTCTCCAGGAAACCGCCCACACAGCCGCGGCAGCGGGGTCCGTGGGCCAACGACGCTGGAGATAATCCGCTCGATTCTGGCGGCCAGTCAATCCTGCCAAGCGTGACACGAGTGTTTTACAGCAATCAGAACCTTTACGTTTACCTTCAGTCCTATGGAGGCAAGCCGGACTCGCCTGGAAAGGGTTCGAAGCGCTCGGAGGGTTCTGTCCCGCCGTCGATGGCACTTATCTTTTTCCGCAACGGCAGCCAGATTTCAGAAGCGGGACCCTATGCGGCCAAGTCGGTCAAAGCGGCTGACCGGTCAGCGTCGTATTTCACTGAGATTCCACTCTCGAAGTTTCCTCCCGGGCGATACTGGATGCAGGTGAACGTGCTCGACCCGGCCGCCAATGAAGTTGCATTTGCTCGAGTGCCATTGGCCATCGTTCCGGCTTCTGCCAAGGCCGCTCAGGCAGGGAATAAAGGTGAGCAGGGCAGGGCCGGGCCCGGTGCGGCAGGTGAGTAGGCCAGTTTGTTAGCTCCTTTCGCGCTGTTACTTCACCCAACTAAGAATGCTCTTCCCTGCGACCCAACTGGAAACCCCCGATTTCTGAAGGAAGCCCTCGGCGCAAACGCGTACCGGGCCGACTGATATCCAGCAACGTCAAAGCTTTCTCAAGCCCCGCACAGCAGGCGGATCGCGAAACCGAATCGGCACTATTTGCCCAGGGGTGGAAAATGGTCCTGGCAAAAAGCTCAAAAACCAATTATAGGAGCGAACGCATTTGCCGAAGCGTTCAGACAGACCCGAAATGCCGCTTGACAGCGCAGTGCAATCATGTTTAGACCCTTGTATGGGCCTGTTGTCAAACACCTTGACAGTTGGAGTGTTATTGCTTAGAGTTTCCGGTTTCAGTCAAAGGAAGGAGTTCCCAACGTCTGAATTTCAGGAGAGGAGCGGCAAATGGCAAAAGTTATGACGAAATCCCAGGTGGTAGCCCACTTGGCAGAGAAAGTTGGGTTGGCGAAGAAATCCGCAGCGGCGGTGCTTGAAGAGCTTGTTAACCTGGCCACCAAGGAGTGCAAGAGCGTGGGGCAGTTTGTGGTGCCGGGGATTGGCAAGGCCGTCAAGGCGCACCGCAAGGAGCGAACGGGTCGCAACCCACAAACCGGCGAACCCATCAAAATTCCGGCGAAAACGGTTGTCAAGTTTCGCCTGGCAAAGGCTTTTAAGGACGCCGTTGTCCCACCCAAGAAGAAATAGTCCCTCGGGAATTCAACAGAAGTTTTCACGGGTCATACGCAAGCCCGCGAACGATGTGTGGCAACCGAAGGGTTGCCGGCATCAAAGATTTGCAGGAATCCCCAGGACGAACGGCTCAGCCTCCTGGGGAATTCCGATTCTTGCAGTGGTGTGTTAATACTGCGCTTCGTGCAGGTTTGGGTGTAAACCCGTCGGTCGTTGTGTTGCCAATGAACAACGGCATGTAAGGAAGGCGTGCTGCACGCCCGCATTTGTGTACGGGCGCAGAATTGGATCCTTTCCGTTCACACTGGCAAGCCTCTCAGGCGCAATTCCCACAACGCCTCTTTCCACAGGCTGCCGCATCCCGTTTAGCAAAGGTGCGGCAACTTTTCTCTCCAACGGATATCACCTCGGGACAGGGGCCAAACCAGGCCAAACGTGGTCATCTGAAGTTAAAGCACGGTCCAGATTATATGCAGCGCTGATCAGGGCTACATGCGTAAAGGCCTGAGGAAAGTTTCCCAATGCCTCGGCGCAAGGCCCGGTCTCCTCGGCAAACAGGCCCAAATGGTTTGCGTAACTCAGCATTTTTTCGAAGATCAGCACCGCCTGGTCCAGCCGCCGCTTATCAACCCGACCTGCCCGCGTCAGCGCCTCAACCAGCCAGAACGTGCACATGTTGAAAGTGCCTTCGGTGCCCTTGAGTCCGTCAATGCCCGCCTCAAGGCTGTAACGATAAGCAAGGCTGTCGGAAACCAGTCCGCCTTTGTCAGGAGGCCGGTTAATGGCATCGATAGTTTTCAGCATCTGCGGGTCCGTCGGCGACATGAAGAAGACCAGCGGCATGATCAGGCTGGATGCGTCGAGACAATCGCAGCCGTAGTACTGGACAAAAGACTGCCGCGACGGGCTCCAGCCTTTTTGCAGAACTTCTTCATAGATGGCGTCTCGAGTCTTCAGCCAGCGTTCTCTGTCTGCTGGAAATGAGCGTTTGTCGGCCAGGCGCAGGCCGCGATCGAGCGCCACCCAGCACATGACTTTGGAATATACGAACTGTTTGCGGCCGCCGCGAACTTCCCAAACACCGTCGTCAGGCTGGCGCCAGTTATCACAGACCCAGTTGAGAAGTTGGCGCAGTTCGGTCCACAGTTCGAAGGAGATCGGGCTGCCGTATTTGTTATACAGATAAACCGAATCCATTAATTCGCCGTAAATATCAAGCTGCAATTGGTTCGAAGCGGCGTTGCCGACACGCACGGGCCTTGATCCCTTGTAGCCCTCCAGGTGATCCAGCGTGATTTCGTCCAACTCGTGCCGGCCGTCAATGCCGTACATGATCTGGAGCGAACCGTCTTCCCGCCGCTCGTGGCAGCGGGCATCGAGCCACTGCATAAACTTCGCCGCCTCTTCCGTGAATCCGAGGCGCATCAGGGCGTACAGGGCGAACGCCGCATCGCGGATCCATGTGTATCGGTAATCCCAGTTGCGCTCGCCGCCGATGTGCTCCGGCAGGTTGCACGTGGGCGCGGCGATAATGGCCCCGGTCGGCTGATAAGTGAGCAGCTTCAACACCAGCGCCGAGCGGTAAACCATTTCCCGCCAGCGTCCTTTGTAGCGGCAGCGGGACAGCCAGCGGCGCCAGAAGTTCACAGTATGCTGGAATAATTCTTCCTCGCGGGTCTCGGCAATGAGGGGACTTCCGCCCGCGCCCGTCTGCATGGCATGAAGCAGGAATATCTTTCTCTCTTCTTCCCCCAGCGTGAATTCAGCGGTCACCGCACCTGTGCTGTCAGCATTGAGGGGAACGTCCGTGCCAAGCGTCAGGCGCATTTCCGGCGATTCGAAATAAGCGCCTTCTGAAGAGAGACGGACCTTGTGCCCGTCACGCGCGTAGTTGAAAGCAGGCTGGCAAATCATCCGAAAAGGCATCGTCCCGCGGACCACACGGACCCGGCGGACGATCTGGTGGCCTCCGCCTTCGGGGCCTTCGGTCCCGATCGGCATGTAGTCCGTGATTTCGCCTACGCCATCAGGGGAAAGAAAACGCGTGACCAGCACATTGGTATCAGGCCAGTAAAGCTGCTTGGCCGTCACGCCCTCGACGGTCGGGGCGATCTGGAATCGCCCGCCTTTTCGATCGTCGAGGATTGCCGCAAAAACGCTGGGCGAGTCAAATCGCGGAAGGCAAAGCCAATCGATCGATCCGTTGATGCCTACCAGCGCAACGGTGTGAAGATCGCCGATGATTCCGTAGCTTTCGATCGGTTGGTATCCCATTTAAGTTCCTCTCCGTCTCATGAGTTTCTGTTTTGGCGACAGGCGGATCGAAAACCTCCCTGGTTCACTGCGGCGAGGCCGTAGCTCTCTAAAGGCCGTGACGGTCTCAATCTTATCACCCAGAGTCGGGCATTCCGCCGTGAAATCGTCGGCCGGTCGGCTGACCGGAAAATCCGGAATGCGAGCAGCAACCAGGCAAACGCTTTCCCGAAGATGTTGAACCGGCGCAATCCTTGTGCGGCCTCTTTGACTTTCATCATGAATTGCGCAACAGAGCCCGCTTCGGCGGCCTCCACCGCCTTAATGAGTACGCATCATTCCGGAAATGGCAGCCCTGCGGAACTCCGGAGGTCCGAATGAATCCCCCAGGGGCCATGTTCATGATTTTGTTCAAGGGCAGGCTGTTTTTTACTGCGGGAAGTTGTATTATGGAAAGCGCTTTCCATTCTGGCAGTCGTTGGTGAAAATAAGGGGCAATCAATCGTGGAATTCTTCGGATATCGTGTGCAAAGGAGGATGAAAGCATGCCGGGTGTAAGCAGGCGGAACTTCTTATCTCAGGCGTCGGCGGTTGGTCTGGCATCGTTGGCGGGAAATGCCTTGAGCGGCAACTCGGCCATGGGGGCTGCAGGGCCAACGGAAGCACGTGCGTTGATTGATCCATCGCATCCTCTTGCGAAATTGGATCGCAACATATTTGGGTCATTTCTGGAGCATCTGGGACGTGCGATTTACGAAGGGATTTATGATCCCGGGTCACCGGAGGCTGATGCCGATGGTTTTCGCAAAGACGTCCTCGCAGAGATCCGTGAGTTGGGAGTGCCGATCATCCGGTATCCGGGAGGGAATTTTGTCTCCGGCTACAACTGGCTTGACGGCGTGGGACCGAAAAAAGAACGGCCAACCGTCTTAGACCGGGCGTGGGACACGATAGAGACAAACCAGTTCGGCACGGACGAATACATGGCCTGGTGTAAAAAGGCGCAAACGACGCCGCTGATGGCTGTTAACCTGGGCGCTGGGACCGCACAGCAGGCCGGGAACCTGGTGGAATACTGCAACCTCGAGAAAGGGACAAAGTGGAGCGACCTGCGACGGAAGTACGGCCATGAAGAACCCTATGGCGTAAAGTACTGGTGCCTGGGGAATGAGATGGACGGCCCATGGCAGATCGGCCATTCCACCGCAGTGGAATACGGCTTAAAGGCCGCGGATGCAGCCCGGCAGATGAGGGCCATCGATCCGTCGCTCTTTCTGATCGTTTGCGGATCGAGCAATCCCTTTATGTCAACGTATCTCCAGTGGGACCGCGAGGTGCTGGAGCAGTGCTACCCTGTTGTGGACGCCATCTCGCTGCACCGTTACTTCAACAACACAACGGAAACCAACGGCGATTCACGGCACTATCTGGCGCTGAACCTAACCATGGACCGGCAGATCGAGGAGGTTTCCGCGGTTTGCGAAATGGTTCGCGGACGGATGAGGACAAATAAGCGGCTTCATCTCTCCTTCGACGAGTGGAACGTCTGGTACCGCGCGCGCGATGGCGACGGTCACAAGCAAGTGGCTCCGCATCTGCTGGAAGAGGTTTACAACCTGGAAGATGCTTTGCTGGTGGGCGGCTGCCTGAACACCCTCCTGCGGCATGCAGACCGCGTCCGCATCGCCTGCCTGGCGCAATTGGTGAACGTAATCGCGCCCCTGATGACCAACAAGACGAGCGTGCTGCGGCAAACGATCTATTATCCCTATGCCTGGGCTTTGCATCACTGCCGCGGCGAGGTGGTGGACCTTTATGTTGAATCGCCCACGTACGAAGTTCAGGAGATGGGCCACGTGCCCTATCTCGATGCGGTCGCGACATGGGATGCTGCAAGCAAAGAGGCGACCCTTCTGGTGCTGAATCGTGATTTGGATAAGGGTCATCATCTTGAGCTGACGTGGCGCGCCGTTGTTCCAAAACGGGCGAAAGTCGCACAAGTGATTACCGGACCGGACCTGAAGGCCGCGAATACGTTTGCGGAGCCGAAGAAGGTGGTACCGCAGCAACTTGAGGCCCCGACGAATCTCGGTTCGCGGATGACGGTCGAGGTCCCGGCAAGGTCATACAGTCTCTTCGTTTTCGAGACGTAATAACCTCCAGTCAGACAACCTGCGGCGGGCACCCCATCAGCCGGTTCAAATGCGTGAATGGCGCACGATGCTGGTTGGATCGGCCCGCTTGCAGTATGGATAATGAACGCATGCAGGAGGCTGGTTCAAAGATGGCACGGCAGAGCACTTCTTCCAAAAACAGAGATAAATTTGTCGTTGGAATTGACTACGGAACGGAATCGGGGCGCGCAGTCGTAGTGAGGGTTGCAAACGGCGAAATCTTGTCAAGCGAAATTGTGCCCTACCCGGACGGAGTGATTGATGTGAGACTTCCGGGAGGCCCGAAGCTCGATCACGACTGGGCCTTGCAGAACCCGCGCGATTACCTGCTGGTGGTCGAAAAGGGAGTCCCGAAAGCATTGAAAGCCGCGGGCGTAAAATCCGAACAGGTGATCGGATTGGCAACGGACTTTACGGCTTCAAGCCCGCTGCCGACGAAGAGCGATGGAACTCCGCTCTGTTTTCTCTCCAAGTTTCGCAAACACCCTCACGCATGGGTCAAGCTCTGGAAGCACCATGCGGCGCAACCGGAAGCGGACCGCATCAATGAAATCGGGCGCGAACGGAATGAGGAGTTCATTCGAATCTACGGCGGGAAGTATTCTTCCGAATGGTTCTTTTCCAAGCTGTTGCAGATTGCCAATGAGGCGCCTGAAATCTACGACGCGACAGAACGCTTTATCGAAGCGGCGGATTGGATTGTGTGGCAGCTCACGGGCGAAGAGAAGCGCAACACCTGCACGGCAGGTTACAAGGCCATGTGGATCAAGGGGAAAGGTTTCCCGTCAAAGGACTTCTTCCGCGCACTCCATTCTTCCCTCGAGAACGTGATCGGGACAAAAGTTCCCGAGACCTATTATCCGTTAGGGGCGCGGGCCGGCGGGCTGACTCCGGAGTGGGCAAAAAAGAGCGGCCTCAAAGAGGGAACCGCGGTTGCCATTGGGAACGTGGACGCGCACGTCTCGGCGCCTGCCTGTACTGTGACCAGGCCTGGATCGATGGTGATGATCATGGGCACGTCGATCTGTCATATCCTTCTGGGAACAGAGCGCCGCATGGTGGAAGGGATGTGCGGCGTGGTGGAAGACGGAGTGGTACCGGGGTTGTGGGGCTTTGAAGCAGGGCAGTCCGCGGTGGGAGACATCTTCGCCTGGTTTTTTGAGAACGCCGTCCATGAATCAGTCCATCGCGAGGCGCGGAAAAACAAGGTGCCTTTCACAGCCATTCTGGAAAAGCAGGCGGCAGCGCTCCGGCCGGGAGAATCGGGATTGCTGGCGCTCGACTGGTGGAACGGAAACCGCTCGGTGCTGGTGGATGCCGACCTCACGGGCGTCCTATTGGGACTTCGGCTTGCGACGAAGCCCGCAGAGATCTATCGCGCCCTCATTGAAGCAACAGCTTTCGGGACCCGCCAGATCATTGAAGCGTTCGAGTCGCAGGGTGTCGAAGTCCGTGACCTGGTGGCCTGCGGAGGTTTGCCCGAAAGAAACAAGCTGCTGATGCAGATCTACTCCGACGTTACGGGGCGTGAAATCAAGCTTGCACAGCAGCTATTGACTTGCCCGGCGCTTGGTTCGGCCATGCACGCCGCGGTAGCCGCGGGCCGTGAAGCGGGCGGATACGATTCCATCTTCGATGCAGCTCAGAAGATGGCCCAGGTGCAGCGCCATTCTTATAAGCCCAACAAGAAAAACCATGAGGTGTATAACAGAATTTTCAAAGAGTATCAGACGCTTCACGATTATTTTGGCCGCGGCGCGAATGATGTGATGAAGAGGCTGAAGGCGCTACAGGCCGAGCAGCGTGCGCATTAACAGGTCGCTGAAAACGCCAGGTGTCATACTGAGCGAGGCGAAGCATCGCTGTATTTTTCTGATGGTAAATGGAGTGTTCGCTGCGCTCTAGATGAAAAGCGTAAAATCTGTCTTTCAGCAACCCGTCAGGCCATGCCTGCACAGGTTAAACGAAAGCTTTGGAGGAATCAGGAATGAAGGTCTCGGAACGGCTCCGCCGGGAAGTTTGGGAAGCGAATCTCGGAATTTTCCGGGCGGGTCTGGTGACGATGCACAGCGGCAACGCGAGCGGCATCGACCGCAAGCGCGGACTGGTTGTCATCAAACCGAGCGGCATGGACTATGACAAATTGCGGCCCGAGGACATGGTCGTCACTGACATTGAAGGGAGAAAAATCAGTGGCAGATGGAATCCTTCAGTGGACCTGCCGCATCACCTGTACCTTTACAGGCACTGTCCGGAGATTGGGGGCGTCATTCACACGCATTCGAACTACGCAACCAGCTTTGCCTTGCTGGGCCGGCCGATTCCCGTATATTTGACGGCCATCGCGGATGAGTTCGGCGCTGAAATCCCCTGTGTCCCGTACACGGATAATCAGGGCGACCATATTGGTGAAGGAATCCTGAAGTATATGGGCAAAGCGCCGGCGGTGCTGCTGGCGCAGCACGGAGCTTTCACTTTTGGGCCGACGCCGCGCGCCGCGCTGAAGGCCGCCGTGATGCTCGAAGACGTTGCCAAGACGTGCCACCTTGCATTGCTGCTGGGGAAACCCAAACCATTGCCGGAGAAGGAAGTTCGCAAGTGGTACGACCGTTACCACACCACTTATGGCCAGCCGGTTAAAAAGGCGTAACCGGGATGAATCGTCCTTCACCAGCCCGGCAACAACTGATTCCAGCCCCACGAACCGAACCCCGGCGGCGAAAATTGCAGGTAACGTGTACTCTAAAAACAGCGATTCGTGATAAATTCTTGTGGGGCCAAAACTGAAAGTGAGCTGAAAAAGTGAATCTTGAAGACGTAGCAAAGCGGGCACGGGTCTCCATCAGTACTGTTTCCCGCGTCCTCAATAATACAGCGCCCGTCAAAAACTCGACCCGGGCGCGTGTTCTGAAGGTTGTCAAGGAGCTCCGTTATCATCCGAATTTGTATGCTCGCACGCTGGCCGGCGGCAAGAGCCGGACGCTCGGGATGATTGTTTCGAATCTCGAAAATCCGTTCTTTCTGGACATCTATCGCTCCTTTGAAGCGGACGCTCACCGGCAGGAATTCGAGGTCCTGGTGGCCAACACCGATTATTCTCCGCGGCGGTTGGTTTCGAGCATTCAGTTGATGATGGGCCGCAGGGTATCCGGCCTGGCCGTCATTGTGTCGGAAATGGACCCATCACTGATGAAGGAACTGGTCGAGATGAACCTGCCGATTGTTCTCTATGACGTCGGCGTGCCGGCGCGGAACATTTACAAGATTCGGGTCAATTATGAGAAGGGCATCCGCAAGGCCGTGGAATATCTCTATTCTTTAGGCCACCGGCGAATGGCATTCGTCGGCCATCACACAGGCCTGGCGCCGCTGCTCGACCGGAAGAAATCTTTTCTGAACACAATGAAGCAGTATAGCGGCGAAGTCGAGTTCGCAACGGCCGCGGACCGCGACGGCCCCGAGGGCGGCCAGTCAGCCATGCGTCAGTTTCTGGATTCCGGTTTCAGACCTACGGCTGTAATCGCCGTGAATGACTTCATGGCGCTGGGTGTGCTGAAGGAGCTTCGGGAGAGCGGTCTGCGCGTGCCTGAAGATGTTTCAGTAACAGGCTATGACAACATCCGCCTTTCCGAGTTTGTGTACCCGCCGTTGACGACGGTCAATATCCCGCGCGCAGAAATCGGTCGCATGGCCTTTCAGGCGCTTGTGCCTCCGGGCGACGATGCGAGCGTTCAGGGACATGAATTTCGCATCAATCCGGAACTGGTGATTCGCGAAACAACCGGCCCTGCTCCCCCATCCCGGTGATTGCAACAGGGGGCCCACGTCTGCTGTTCAGGGTGAACGATGGCGGCTGGCGGAATTCTTCAGGAGCCACACTTCTGCGAGCCGTGATCGTTGCCGCCAATTCAGCTTTTCCTCATTCACCGGACGGTCCCAGGTAAGGACCAGTCTTCTGCCTTTGACGAGTTCCGCTGGCACGGGAAATTCTTTGAATTCACCCACCTGTTTTCCATCAATAGAGGGCTCAACCCGTTCGCCATTGACTCGCAGCAGGACCTGCCCATAGCCTGTTGTTCGCACGACGTATCTTGCGTCCGGGTCAAGCCCGTCATACACGACGGCGATCGGCCACAGCGTAACTTGCCAACTGAGCCGCGCGCGACTCTTCCCGTGGTCCCACCACCAGAACGTGGGCTGCGGATGAGCTTTTAATTCAGGCCCATTCGCGGCGTAACAGTTGACGACATGCGGCGACTTGGAGATGTTGCCAAGATCATCATAGAAGCTTCCCGGTCCCGGATGTTCCCACGTGGCAAGCTGCAGCAGTCGCCGCTGTTTTTCTGCTTCTAAACCCAGCCCGCGAATCACCTTGAACTGGTCTTCGAGCCACCAACGATTGTTCAGAGGATAATCGACGAAGTCGAGGACCGCGCCGCGCTCTTCGCCGATGGCGTAGTACTTTTCCACGCTCGTTTGCATGCCAATCGAATGGAAAAGTCTTTCGCAAAGTTGCGAGATGCGGTTCTTTAACTCAGAGCTTACAGGATGCGTGACGGCCCGAGCCATAATTCTGGTTGCTTGCATCATCGCTTTGTCCGAGCCGAGTTGGGCTGCATGGGCGAGCACGTCGTTTGCCTCTGACTCAAGCCTCGACTCGTTGATCAGCCGCCGCCGCACATAAGCATCGTAATTGGCGCGAAGTTGGCACATCTGCCAGCGCCAGTTGTTCTCAAGGTCCGGAGCCTGCTCCGCCAGGCGCTGCCATTCAAGCAGTGTCCCCTCGACGGCCCCATTGCCGATCAGCGGCCCGTACCAGTTTTTCTCAAGAGCAAGGATGGCGTCAGCAGCCCGTGCTGCAATTTCGGGCTTGAAATACACGCGGGCGTAATCGATAAGGGTTTCTCTTGGGGTTTGATTCGGGTCCCAGCTTAGCGCGCTCCAGATGGTTTTGTTGACGTCGTCGTTGACTCCTTCCGAGTATGAAATGAAGCCATTGGTATATCCGGCGGTTTGGCTGAAAATGGCGGTAAACTCCACAGGGCGCGGGTTTACGGATTCGCGCCCCTCGGTCAAGGCATAAGCCTGGTCCCATTGCTCCATCTGGTACTGGCAGCGGACCTGATGCGTGATGTCAGGATAGTCGCGAAGACCATATGAACCAGGGAGCCGGTTTCTCAATTCCTTGAGCGGCGGGCTGCCCGGGCCGGCAACCAGTCCTCCCAGCCAATGTGGCATGTGCCGGTTGATGTAGTCGAAAGTGTAATCGGCTTCCGCCGGTGTAAAATGCTGCAAGCTCAGCCAGACTTTTGCGCCTGGATGGGTCCCGCTTAAGAGCCGCGCGATTTCTTCAAGAAAAGGCAAGACGAGTTCCGGAGGATTGTCGCCCGGGTCACCTCCCGGAAAAGTAAATCCCGTGAAAACCGGCGTGTCCGTGAAAAACTGCTCGCATTGATTCAGCAGTTGCCGCCGCTCGGCGCCATTCCTAAGATCGAAATCTGCGGGAACCCAAACCCAGTAATCCAATCCATAGCGCTGGCAAATTACGCCAAGCGCCCGATTCATCTCCCGCCGCGGGAATTTCATCACCGGCGTGGGTCGCGTATCATGAAAAGGAATGCCCTCAATACTGTTGGCTCCGAAAAAGGTAAGTTCACGGATGTACTGCTCAAACTGGTTTGGATCCCATGCATCGTACGTGTTCGTTGTGGCGCGATATCCAAGCTGATGGCCGCGGATGGGATACGCAGGGGCCGTGGCAATATCCAGATCGGCGGGCAGCTTCAGCACACCGTGGGACCAGTTGAGACGCCGAAGCAGATGGCCGGCGCCAAAGAGCGCCCCTCGGGCATCAGCCCCGATAATCCACACGACGTGTGGCGTGTTTGCTGAATCCACATAAACCCGGTAGCCTTCGGGACGGTTTTCAGGGAGGTCTTGCCCCTGGCGTGCGGGTATCAGGTGCGGCCAGGCTGGCGCGGTTTTTTCGGAGGTAATCGCAATCACAGGCTTGCGCTGCGGCCACTCGGTCGATGTGTGCAGCCGGATTGCCGTGCGCTTTTCCACCTCTTCCACTATGACCTTCGCCGCCATTTGTTCCGCAGGCGGAAGACCGCCGGGGCGGGTAACAACGATGGCATCGCGCAGATCGATCTCTTGCAAGCCCCCGACTCGGGGAAGCGGGCCTGCGGTTTGCCGGTTGTCAGTAATCTCGCGGGCTTGAAATAGAACATCAAAGGCACCCGCAGAGAGGGTTGGCCCGACTCCCATGGCGCCGAATGCACCCTGCTTAAGAAAACGTCTCCGATTCATCAAACTCGCTCCGAATCACTTGTGGAGTGGGTTCGCCAATAGCAGCACTGGAATTCCACCTTGAACGTCGCCCCGCGCCGGCGTTCCTAAGTCTGCTCAATTGCCGGCGCCGCAGCGCCGTGCGCGCGCAGCCCCATTCCGTGCGCGTAGTAGTATAAGCCCACACCGTTGTTGGCACGGACTTTAAAATGAATGTTCCTATCCAGACAGGGGTTTCAGGTTCCGAGAGCATCCGATTGGCCATTCCAATTACGAGTCTGTGGGACGTGCCGGAACAGAGAATTCAATCGAAGCAAACGGGTTATACTCCCAAGGGGGAAGAGCAGAATTGGGCGAACGGACGCGACATCTGACACGCTGGGTGGGGTCCCGGCGAAAGTTTCTGGGCTATTCTGCGGCCCTTTCATTTCTGCCGGGTTCGCTGCGGCTCAGATCATCTATTGCAGGTGCTTTGCCGCCAACATTTGACTCTCCCGAATTTACGCTTCAGCGGCTGCATCCGAACTATCGTTCCCCGGGTCCGCTTGCCGACATTCTCAAGAAGGTCGATCCTGAACGCGATGATTTCCCTGCCGAGAAGTTCGCCGCAAGGATTCAGATAGAGTTGCAAAAGTGGAGCGAAGGGCTTCAGCGGTCGATAACAGCAGGACTCGACGCTATTGGTCAGTCTCTCGGCGATGACTTCAAGGGTTCGAGTTTCCGCCCTATAGAAGATCGCGTAATTCGCGCTGATGCCTGCCTGCAAATCAGGCGCAGAAGCTACTCTGTCTCGCCTGCCAGTGGGCGCGCCGATTTTCTGGAATCCTTCAAAGAATTCCTGGCGGATTATTCGTCGCTCAGCTTTGCCCAGTTTGTGCTTGCACAGATTCAAATCGCCAACAGCAACCCGCTGGCGTTGGAAACGATCATCCGGTATGAGCTTGTCGGCGGAGGCGCCGGCTTTCACCGCGAGCAGCGTTCAGGCGTGTGGCGCGTTTCCTGGGAGCAGACGCGACTAGGGACCCTTGCCGTAAAGGATTGGTCGGCGGACCCTGAAACCCGCGTCCGCACCATTGCACCGGTCTTTCAGGAGATCACAGCAGAGGTTCTGGCCGGCAATCGCTCTTACACAGACCAACTGTTGCGTGGCGCAAACTACTGGCGGACCATTCTCGACTCTGCCTGCGGAATCGATGTGTATGGCAACAATGGGATCGCAGCCGGCGATATTGACAACGACGGATTCGATGACCTTTACATTTGCCAGCCCTCCGGCCTGCCCAACCGGCTCTTCCGCAACCGTGGCGATGGGACGTTCATTGACGTTACAGACGCCGCCGGCGTTGGAATCCTTGACGCCACTCCTTGCGCGCTTTTTGCTGACATCCTGAACCGCGGCCGCCAGGACCTGCTGGTCGTCACCGTTACCGAACCATTGCTTTTTCTTAACGAAGGCAATGGGACATTTCAATTGAAGAGAGACGCCTTCAAATTTCTTAGTCCGCCTCAGGGGACTTTTACAGGTGCTGCTTTCGGAGACTATGACCGTGACGGAAAGCTCGACCTTTATCTGTGCCTCTACAGCTACTACGAAGGCATGGGAGAATACCGCTATCCTTCGCCTTATTACGATGCCCAGAATGGCCCGGCCAATTTTCTGTTTCACAACGAAGGGGATGGTACATTTCGCGATGTAACGGCGGCTTCGGGAATGAACCAGGGCAACAACCACTTCACTTTCGACTGCCACTGGTGCGATTACGATGGCGACGGCTGGCCGGACCTTTACGTGGTCAACGATTTTGGCCGGAACAATCTCTACCACAACAATGGCAACGGGACCTTTACGGACGTGGCGGAGCAGGCGGGCGTCCTGGACATCGGCCCGGGCATGAGCGCCTGCTGGTTTGACTATGATAACGACGGCAAGCCGGACCTGTACGTTTCAGACATGTGGGAAGCCGCCGGGCAGCGGATCGCCAATCAAAGAAATTTCATGCCCGAGGTTCCCGAGGAAACCCGGGTCCTCTACAGGCGCTTTGCGCGGGGTAATTCCCTTTTCCACAACAGCGGTGGAGGGAGATTCCAGGACCGGAGCGCTGCAGCGGCGGTAGAGATTTCAGGATGGTCATGGTCCTGCCAAGACTGGGACTTCGATCACGACGGCTATCCCGATCTTTATATTGCCAACGGATTTATTTCCGGCCCTGATCGTCAAAATCTTGAAAGCTTCTTCTGGAGGCAGGTGATCGCGCAGTCGCCGGCCGGCGGGGGACGGTCTCAGAAATACGAGTTGGGTTGGGACGCCATCAATGAATTGATCCGCTCGGACGGCACGTGGGCGGGCTACCAGCGGAATGTCTTCTACGTGAACAATCGCGACGGGACATTTACAGAAGCCGCCGGGGCTGTTGGACTGGACTTTATCGATGACAGCAGAGCCTTTGCGCTGGCCGATTTCGATCACGACGGGAGGCTGGAAGTTTTCCTAAAGAACCGGACCGGGCCGCAGGTCCGCGTCCTTCGGAACATCGCAGAAGGAATTGGTGATTCAATCTCATTCCGGCTTCGCGGGACCAAAAGCAACCGCGACGCGATTGGTGCGTGGATTACTGTTGAGCGCGACGATACGAGGCAAACAAAGCTGCTGCAGGCAGGGACTGGCTTCTGTTCTCAGCACAGCAAGGAAGTTTTCTTCGGCCTTGGCAGCGGCTCCGGCCCGATTGACGCGACAATCCGCTGGCCGAGCGGCGTGGTGAGCACTTACAAGAACCTCCCATCCGGCCATCGCATCGAGATCGTAGAAGGTTCCGAAGACTTCCACGCCGCGCCTTTTGCCAGGACCTCCGCCCGCGTGAGACCTCGGACTAGGTCGCAGCGGAAAGAGCAGTTGCCGACGACTTTTGGCACATGGCTTATTACGCCGCTCGATGCGCCGGATTTCTCTCTGCCAGACCTTGTTGGCAACACAAGGACGCTCTCAAGCTTCAAAGGAAATCCTGTTCTCCTGTATTTCTGGACCACATGGTCCCAGCCATCCATTGATTTACTTAGACGAATCCAGGGCAAACTGGATCGGATCAATGCCTCCCAACTGAGAATTCTTGCGGTGGCGCTGGATCCGCCAGCCAGTCAGGCCAGGGTCCGGTCTCTCGCCCGCGCACATCGGTTTTCTTTTCCGGTTCTTCTGGGAACGGAAGACGTTGCAGCGATTTACAATCTGCTGTTCCGTTATCTTTTTGACCGCCACAAGGACCTTCCGGTTCCTGCATCGTTCCTGATCGACGAAGAAGGCAGCATTGCCCGGGTATATCAGGGTCCGACAGAGATTGATCAGGTACTAAAAGATGTTGTGAGGATTCCGCGCACGGCGGAAGACCGCCAGCGTCTGGCGCTTCCATTCGCCGGCCGGACTTTCAGTGCGTATTCACGCAACTACTTCACCTACGGATTGGTTTTTGCACAGCGGGGGTATGCAGATGCCGCTGAAACAGCCTTCAAACGCGCCATTGCTCAGGACCCGCAGGCTGCCGATGCGTACTACGACCTTGGCACGCTGTATATGCAAAAAGAACAGTGGGATCAGGCGAAGGAAATGCTCGAAAAGGCGGTCCAGCTGAAGCCGGACAATCCGATGGGATTCAATAACCTGGGCATCATTGCCGCGCAGCAGGGGCGCCCGCAGGAAGCTGAACGATATTTCAAGCAGGTATTGAAATCCGATCCGGACAATACTCTGGCTATCAGCAATCTTGCCGATCTCTATCGTACTCAGCGCCGGATGCAGGACGCGCAGCAGCTTCTCGAGTCGGCGTTAAATCGGAAGCCGGAAGACCCGCAATTAAATTACAAGCTGGGAATGATTTTTGCAGCGGTCGGGCGGAACAGCGAGGCCCAGACTTACCTTGAGCGGGCCGTTCGCCTCCAGCCCGATAACGTTCAGGCCCTGGACAATCTTGGCGTCGTTTATGCGCTTACGAAGCAGTTTGACCGTGCTGCCGAAGCATTCTTGCAGTGCATTCACAAGGCGCCGAAATTCGACCAGCCGTATTTGAACCTCGCGCGGGTTGACATCAGCATGGGCAAACGAGCAGAAGCAGCGAACGTGTTAAAGCAGTTGCTGGAGCAGATTCCTGATCACGCCTTGGCCCGGCGATATTTGGACCGGCTTCAACAACAATAGCGGCTGAAATGGCTCCAGCTTGTGCATCTGCGGTCCTTCTGAGAAAATCGCATTAGCAAACAACATGCGGGGCATTCCCTCAATTCGTGTTCTTCCACCGGGACGGCGTTTTTGTCAGCCGCTCAAATCCGATGCTGCGAGGATCGTCCTTGTGGTGTGGGTCATGCTCTCTACGGCCGCATTCTTTGCCAAAGAACTTCGTGGGACCATCGCAGGAACGCTGAAAACCGAATCGGGTTTGGCAATTGCACATGCCAAAGTGACGGTAATCGTTTCGGGGGGACGAGTGGTTGCCTCAACTATGACCGATGATCATGGCCGGTTTGAGTTCCCTCCACTCCCACCCAACGTTTACAAGGTAGAAGTTGGACATGGTGGAAGTTGGGCTGTCAGCTCGAAGATCGTGGAGGTCAAAGGCGGAGAAAAATCCGATTTGACTTTGATTGGACATCCCGCGGGTGAAGTGCCCTCAAACCAATCCAACCCGCTCGGCCCCGTGAGCTTCTACACGGATTCCAACTTCCAGCAGGGTCAACTGGAAAACCCTTCCGGCGGTGGTGGTTACAGCAACGCAGCTTCGGCGCAAGCCGTGCAAATGCTCAAGCAGTATCTTGCACCTGCAAAATTCGGGACCCCCGCCACGGCGCCGAAAAACGGCGGGAACCCGAACGACTCTGCGGGCGCTGATGGGTCGGAGTTAGAAAGAACCGGAAGCACGCTGCTGGCGCAGAGGAAATACGCGGAGGCTGTCCAGGTTTTCCAAAGAGGCGTTGCTGCTGATCCGCGTTCGGAGCGCTTGCAGATGGGGCTCGGTTTTGCGCTATACGGAGCAGGCAAGTACGGAGAGGCGGCGGAAGCGTTGTCCGAAGCCGCCCGGTTGGCGCCCGATGACCCCGCACCGATCGTCATGCTGGCAGAAGTCTTGCAATTTGCGCCTGTTCCGGAATCTGCTGCCTTGATTCAGAAATTTGCTGCAGTCCATCCGAAAAGCGCCCAGGGGCACTACGCCTGCGGGCTTTCATTGTGGGAAGAATTTCGCTCACGCCATGAAGTAGGATTGCTCGAGCACGCCCAAGCCGAATTTGATAAGGCCGTTGCGCTCGACCCCACCGACGCTGCGTCCCATGTGCAACTGGGAATGATCTTTGATGAACGGAAATTGACTGCCCGCGCGATCCTGGAATACAGATCCGCTGTTCGCTTAAATCCCGCCCTCGCCGCAGCACATTACCGGCTCGCCCAGGATTATCAGCGTCTTGGGAAAAAAGACGAGGCTTCGGCGGAATTTGCGGAATACGAGAAACTGCGCAATTCCGGCTCTCCGTGAAACAAACCAAGGCTGGGAAGTTACGCACAGGAAGGCGGGTTCCCGTGCACTATGTCCCGTCCCCGTATTCAGCCCCGTTCAGGAAATCCACTGAATCCAGATTATTGTCAATCCTGTCGAGCATATAGTTGCTTTGGGTCGGGTGCAATTCGGCGGATGGCGAGGGAGCCGGGGCGTAGGGCTTCTTGCCGCTGATCTCCTTCAGACCCATTTCGCTGAGCAGATGTTCCATGTCGATGGGACTATCGGTCTCAGTATTTCGCGGGAGGAACGGCGAGACCGCCAGCGCTTCGTTATGGTCTTCGAACCAGACGAGGAACGACGCCTGGTTGGCGCCTGAAAGGCGCTGCTGGTCAATCCACATCAGAAAAGCTCCCATGTCCGCGTCGATCAATGAGCCGCGAGGGTCGGGTTGGGGATTTTCATCTTTTCCGGAGAGAAGCTCATTCATGGGCCGTTGCTGCTGGCGAGGCGCAAAGCGCGCCAGAATGGTGAGGGGCTGTGCGCGCCGCCAAAGTTCGCGCGTTGTCCACTGCACGAACGTCGTGCTGAAAATCTGGGTGCCCTGGCCCTGCGTGAGGATGTTCGTTTCGAAGTGGGTCAAAACCTCGTCTTCCGGCTTTCCGCTCAGGCCGATTTCTTCCGGCTTCATCTTGAAGAGCATGCTGGTTAGCGCTTCCGGCCCGCCGATGCCTCCGTGGATGGCTTTAGTGATTTTCCGCAAGAGGGTATCTCTTACGGGCTTCAATTCGCTGTAAGAAATCACGGTGAGAGAAGAGTTGGGAACGGTTTCCGCAGGCCCACCGTCAACATACCAGTGGCCGAATGCAACAGGATGCGCTTTTGCGCGCTCGACGGTCAGATTCAGCAACGTACGAAGTCCATTGGAAGCATCTACACGAGTGAAATGCATGCCGTATGGCCGGAGTTTGCGGAAGAGAGGGTAATCGTTCTCTTTCACACCCTTGCCGATGACAGCGATTCCAAGCCGTGGAGTCGGAAGTTTCTCGGGCGGCAGAGCGGCGTTGACCTTATCCATGAAATTCTGTGCTGCGCTGCGGAATGCATCAATCTGGTGCGTGGCCCAAAGGTGAGCGGAAAGTTGCTGCGAGAAGACGCCAGGCGAATTCACCCAGTCAAACCGCTCAAGGCGGCGCGAGAGCTTTAATTGTTCGAAGCCGGATACAAGGCTGGCAATCTGCGCTTCGGAATTCGAAGAAAGGAAGGATAGCTGATGGTCAATCTCACGCCTTTCCGCCGGGAATTTCCAATCGTATTCCTGAAGCTGTTGCAGGATAAGCGGCACGAAGGCCAGCGGCAGTTGCCGGAATAATTCGATGTGGCTGGTTGCCACTTGCCTCGCCAGGGGCGGATACTCCTTAAACTGATCGGGTTTGATTTCCGAAGGAAGCATTGCCTTACGAGACCTCCGCCAGAGGTTTCCCCGCTCCCATCGTCGGTGAGAAGCCGAATAACGATCCGAGCGTGGGCACAAGGTCCACTGGCTGCACCGGCCTGTCCACCACAGTGTTTTCACGGATTCCAGGGCCGAGCGCCATTATCCATGTTGTGCGCGAAAGGGCGTCCCCCGTCCGGTGATGCTGAAAGCCGTTCCCGCCTGCGTCCATATCCGAATCCCGGCCAAAATCCGGCAGGATGAACATGGTGGTCTTGCCGGCGTATTCGGGCTGGCTTTGAATTTCACGCCATATCTCCGCACAGAGCCGGTCCGTGCGCTGGATTCCCTCGATGTACAACGAGTAGGAGCCCGAGTGGGCAACATCCATGTCATGCAATGTGATCCAGAGCAGGCTCGGCGCGTACCGCCGCATGAGTTGGCGAGCGATATAAACCGAGAGTTCATCCGGGCTTGAGAGCGTCAGTGCGTGCGCCACAAAATCGGAAACCGAGAGCTTCAACAGTTCTGAAAACTGATGGAGATCAATGTTGTTGCCTTCGATCTCGGGCGCGAGAAGCGGTGTTTCATAATTGTCCACCAGAAGGTGCTCAAACCTGGCATCTTTTGTGGAAGAAAGCGCCTTCTTCAGCAGTCGTTTTGGAAGGATGACGTTGGCGGCATACTCCGGTCCAAAGGAACGCGCACTGCTGCCCCCAATCCGGTTAAATCCGTTTGCCGGCGCCACTACCCAGGCATCGGTAACGGGCCGTTTAAGTTCCTTACGGAAGTACTCGAAGACGGTCGGGTGCTCTGGAGGAACTGCGGCGAAATTATCAAAGGTCTCGTACACTCCCGTGGCCAGGCTTGCTGTTGCCACGTAATGGCCGAGAATGCCGCGATTGATTACCCGGGTGTAGAACGTCGATTGAGGAATCAGTTCTTTCAGAAGGTGCGGGATGTTTTCCTGCCCATCCGGCATGAACGTCTCTTCGTCGCGGCAGCCACCGCCGAAGGTCACAACTACGGCCTTGCGCTTGAGCGGTTTTCGCGAAGCGGCAGCCGGCTCCGGCGAGAGCGAGAACACACTTGCCGCGGCTGTGGCTCCCGTCACCAGCCTGAGAAATTCACGCCGGTTGCAAGAGACCGCTTCGCTCAACTCGCGTGGGCTTAGGCGGTTTGCCCCAGGAAAAATGAATGAGCGCATGGATTAGTTCCTTACCGGCCCATCAAACAAAACTTCAAGCAGAGTTCCAGATAGTCCCATTCCACACCGGGCCTTTACTGTCTGGTACCAGGCTGCTGCCGGCCGCTGTCTCCATTTTGCACAAAGTAAACGAATTGTCGGATCTGTTCGCGCTGGCGGTCATCCTCGGCCAAATGCTGAGCATACAGCTTCTGATGGAGTTCAAATTCCTTCTGCGCGAGTTCCTTGTTGCCCAAATGAACGTACGCCTGACCAAGGCGGTAATACGCATCCGTCAGCGTTGAGTCAAGCTGAAGCGCTCGCTGATACTCCGGTACCGCCTCTGCATACTGATGTTCCTGGGAATAGAAATTGCCCAGCTCAAGGTACGCCTCGGCAAAGGAAGGGTCCAGTTTCACGGCCTTCTTCAGCAGCGACTCGATCTCGCCAAGGTCTGCGCCGGAACTTTCCATTTCTTTGCCTTTCCACAGGCTCATCGCATAATAATACGCCGCCCGCGGGTCCGCCGGTCGCAGGGATTCAAACCGTTTGAACCTCGCGATCACCTCGGGAGCTTCGCCCGGAGCGTGCTTGTAAGCCCGGCTCAAAAAGTAATAGGGATGCGGGTCCGAAGGGGCAAGATCGGTCGCTCGCAGCAGGGCCTTTACGGCTGACTTATAATCGCCCTGCCAATAATACGCCATTCCAAGGCCCACCATAAGAGACTGGGAATTCGGATAGCGCTGCACGCCCCGGGAAAAAATCTCAACCGCTGCGTCCCAGGTGTGGTGCAGCAGAAATTCACCGCCCCAATCGAAGATGTTCCTTTCGCTTGGGTCCATTTGCGCGGCGCTCTGGTACTCATTGACAGAAGCAATGTAATCGCCGCTCTTTTCGTCAACCTCGCCCAGCAGGTTATGCAGCTCAGCAGTATCGTTGCGTTGGAGGAGAGCCTGGATCTGACGCCGCGCAGCTTCGTACTGCCCGGTCTTCTCGTAGGCCAGCGCCAGATCATAACCGTTTCCGTATGAGTCCGGTCTGGCGCGCTGGGCTTTCTCCAGATACGGGATGGCCTCGGCAATTTTCCCCTGCTGGGCGTAGAATTCGCCGAAATCGTGGTTGGCTTCGTAGTCTTCAGGAGCGATTGCAATGGCGCGTTTGAATTCAGCCTCGGCCAGCTCCTCCTTGCCCAGCCGCGCCAGATTTACGGCGAGATTGGCCCGGGCGGCGGAAGAATTGGGCCTCAGACGAACGGCCTTTTCAAAATGCGGATTGGCCTCTGCGATTTTTGATTCAGCCACGTAGGCAAGCCCGAGCAGTTCGTGGACTTCAAAGCTCGATGGGACCTGCTTCGCAAGGCTTTCCAGTTCCACTACGGCTTGCTGGTACTGCCCGGAATTATAGTGCCCGACGGCCGACTGGAATCTGCTTTCCAGCGATGCCTCCGACGCCAACGACGGCCGGGATGCCAGCAAGAGCACGCCGCAGGCCGAAATCAAAATTGCGTTGATAAACCAGCGCGGCCTTGACATCGTTGCTTAATCTTAGCACCGGCTTGCGGCGGGCGTTAACTGGGAACTATTGGCTTCTGAGGGCCTGAACTGGCTGCTGCTCGTGGTGCTGCTTCTGCCGCCCTGGCCGGGCGAATTCAGGAGCAGGGACGCAATACGGCGCGCCCCTGCTCCTGTCGTTTAGAAATAGAGCTTCAGAGCAAACTGGATCTGGCGCGGATCATTGAAGGGGAAGCGCGTTGATCCAATCTTGCCGAAGTTTGAGTTCAGGAAGTCTGTCGAGCCGGGTATGGCAACCACACCGTTACCGCCAAACCCGGGTCGGTTGAATGTCGGATGGTTCAGGATGTTGAAAAATTCGCTCCTGAACTGAAGGTTGAAGCGGTCAGACATGCGGAAGTTCTTGAACAGAGAAAAGTCGAAGGTCCCAAGCCCTGGACCCGTGACCTGTCCTCTTGCCCCGCCCAACAGTGCTATGCCGGTTAGGCCGGGAATGCATCCGGTTGGTTTTGTTGTTCCGGGCTGGCAAGCCTGAGTGAACGCGGCCGCATTCAAGTAATGATCAGGCGCTCCTGAGCCATATTTGTCCTGGCCGGGGATCATGTAAGCGTTACAGCCTGTGCCGGACGTGGTACCTGTGTCGCACCCGATCGTGAACGGCTGGCCGGTTTCGACTGTAGTTATCCACTGTGTGCTCCATCCACCGACTATCTGGTTCAAGACGCCAGTGCTATTGCCGAGGAAGCGTTTGCCCTTGCCAAAGGGGAGATCGTACCCACCGCTGAAGTGGAACACATGCCGCATGTCGAAATCGCAGTCGGTGTAATCGCCCTGAATGCCAAATCCGGGCACGTAAGGTGCACGATAGCCGACGTTACCGCCATTCAGCAGATCGCCGGCGTCGCTGCGACACCTGGAATACGTGTAGGCTGCCAGGAAGCTCAAACCGTTCGAGAACCGCTGTTGCAGGCTTGTCTGGAGACCATTATAGTTGCTGTTGCCTTCAGTCGCGTCATAGCTCGCACCCTGACTGAAGTCCGGGTACGGAATGTAAAGCCCGACGCCAGGGGAAGATGTCGCATGAGTGTTTATACCAGGGGGCAAAATTTGCGATACCTGATTGGATCCCGGAAATACTTCCAAGTGTCGCACCTGGTTGCCCACGTAGCCCATCGTCAGTGTGAGGTTCGGAGTGAAGGCATACTCGAACATCATGTTGAAGCCCATCGTATAGGGCGTTTTGTAGTTCGTCTGCAGGCCTCTGAGTGAAAGGCCGGCAGCCTGCACGATTGCGGGATCAATCGGTGTACAGTCAAAGCCGGTCTCGAACATAATGTTATTCTGACAAGGCGTTCCAGGGATGGTATTCCCTGTTTCCCCGTTTGGCGCGAAGAAGTTGAAATTGAACTGGAATGGGTAGTTCTCCCCGATGTTTGGCGAATAACCGCGGTTTTCGAATCCTCCGTAGAAGATTCCAAATCCTCCCCGCGCCACGAGCTTGTGGGTTACCTGATAGGCAAATCCGACTCGCGGCGCAAAATTGGTTTTCTGGACGTCAATCAACCCGGATGTCGTATTGCTGACGGGGACAATTTTGATACCGTCTTGGGCCGTCAAAGCCAGGAAACTCGGGGAAAGTATTTTGGTTCTGCTTGCGGGAATCAGGTATTCGGCCTGGCCCGGAGGTCCAGGGACAAAGTTGGCCTGGGCCCCGAAGTGCTCAAAAACAGGGCCGAAGTAATCCCAGCGGAGACCCAGGTTGAGTGTTAGCTTTGGAGTAAATTTCCAGTCGTCTTCGAAATAAGCGCCGTAGTAGTTCTTTCCATCGTCGGTGAAGCCGATGTTTGACGAATACATGTTATCGGCGCCGCCCAGATTTGGAACTGCGCCCTGAACGCTGGGGCAGCCCGTGGGGGTGCCTCCAGGCGATGGTCCAGGGCAGGGAAGAAGCAGGAACTGCGCGATTCCGGTGTTACCGCTTGGTCCGTTGGGGATGCCGGTATAGGCGCCACCGTAGTTGAACTGCCCGTGCGACCATGAAGGCTGAAGGGTGGAAAACTTGATGTGCTGATACTCGAAGCCCATCTTGAAAGAGTGAGATCCGTAGATCTTCGTCAGGTTGTCCGTCACCTGCGTCGTCTGGCTGATTTCATCCGACGGCAAGAAGGCGTTGCTTCCCAGTGTGCTCAGACCGCTGATCCCGAAAGCCGGCAAACCGCCGTTTTCGGCCACCTGCGGGATAGAACTGGAAATTCCGAACTGTTGTGGGATTCCGAGTTGATTGGCAACCGGCCCAAAACGTGTGGCGTGCAGGCGACTTTCTCCCACACGGGCTTCGTTAATGAGGGTGGGAGAGAAAATGTGTGTATAGCTGTACGCCGCGAGGATCGAAAGGGCATTCTGATCGCCCTGCTGGAAAGCGCCGCCATCGGCAATTCCGCCGAACGGCCCTGGGATGAATTGCGGGTCCTTGACGTAACTGAAGGTGCCGAACATCTGGTTGCTTTCGTTCATGTCGTAGTCAACCCGCGTGTCAAAAGCGTTGCGGTTTTCGCGGAGCACCGGGTTTGACGCAAAATTCTGGAACGGTGTCGTGCCGTTGGGCGCGGGATAAAGGTTCAAAAGCTTGATCGCATTTTGATCCAGCCGGCCGGCAGGGATCTGGTTCAGCATGCAGTTCGCCGCACTAGGGCAAGCGTTCGTGAAATCCGTAATCCCTGCGACACTGCTGGTTCCGTTGGGTCCGTAAAACGGGTCGCGCACGTAACCGTTGGCAGTTGCTACAAGGCCTGTCACAGGATCCACCTGTCCGGCGGTGACAGCGCGTGTTGTAGCAGGGTCAAGCACCGTTCCCGCCGGGAACTGGCGTCCCAGTGCGTCCACCTCCGGTTTACTTCCGGACTGCTCAAGCACAAGGTCTGCTAAATCCGTATATCCGCTGCCCCTCATGAGGTTAGTCGGCACAGAAGTGTTAAACACGCTGCCCTGCCGTCGGCGCAGCGCTTCATAATCGCCGAAAACGAAGATTTTGTTCTTTTTGATCGGGCCGCCGGCAGTAAAGCCAAACTGGTTTTGTCGAAACTCCCCTTTTTTCAGCCCGTTTTTGTCTTCGAAGAAATCGGCGGCATCGAGTTTATCGTTGCGGAGAAATTCCCAGGCGTCACCGTGAAACTTGTTAGTTCCCGATTTAATCGTAGCATTCAGGATGGCCCCGCCAGCCCTCCCGTACTGAGCGCTGTAGTTGGAGGTCTGCACCTTGAATTCAGCAATTGCGTCCACGGGTGGAAGGACGTTAAAGTTGGTCCCGTTCAGGAAATCTACGTTGTCCGAGTTGTTGTCAATCCCGTTGAGCAGGTAGTTGTTCTGAGCAGGCCGCAGTCCGTTTGCCGCAAAAGCCCCGTTGGCGGCGTTGCCCCGCGTATCAGCCTGCGGCGTGTTGACACCGGCGACAAGCTGGGCGAGGAAGGTAAAGTTCCGCCCATTCAGCGGCAGGTTGTTAACGCTCTGGCCCGTAACGACCTGGCCAAGTGAGGCATCCTGGGTTTGCAGAGCGGGCGGAGCGCTGGTCACGTTAATCGTTTGCGTAACCGCGCCCGGACGGAGCATCACGTTCGCAACGAGTTTCTGATCAATGTTAAGAGTCAGATGGGACTGTACAGCCTTGGCAAATCCCGGAGCCTCGACGCTCACACTGTATGTGCCAATTCTGATGGGCGTGAAAGTGTAATTGCCCTGACCGTTGGTTGTGGTTGTGATCGTGAAGCCCGTCCCCTCGTTGGTTAGAGTAACCTTGGCATTGGGGACGACCGCTCCAGATTCGTCTTTGACGGTTCCGAGAATTGTGCCCGTGTCAACCTGCGCGCGCAGCGCCGGCGCCAACACTAAAAGCGCCAGAAGACCGGCGAATAAGACCCGCCCTGCACGTATGAGAGACTGCCGCTTACTCATCGTCCAGCTCCTTCTCAAAGGTGGATAGCTTCGGTTCCATCCACGCTTCTGTCATTGAGTTGTCGATTATTGACCCGCCCCAACAAAATCAAGCCGGGCACATCGGCGACGATGGCCGGCGCATAAAGAACCAGCAGTTGATGGGCCTATACGAAGATGCCCCTGCCCCTTCAGAACCCTGTACCAATCCTTCATTCAGTTATAAACTGCCGTTAAGCCCCTACGAAAACGCTTGCAAAAACTAATGTTCATAGCTCTTATCACTATATTGGCTGGAAGTCAAGACACAAATAATAAAAGATAACATGCTTTAATTGGGCCTTCTAGTTTAGGTGTACTAGCGGGATCCTGAGGTTCTCCTGCATGAAGTATCTCCGGTCTTTTCAAGCGAACCTCTGATAACGCTTCCTCTGCTCGCGCGGATCGATCGGATGAGCGTTCGTTGTCCGAACTCCGGCCGCCTTGCAAAGAGTCACATGTCCCGGATTGCGCATGCTCCTACTCCAAGCACTTCCGTCGCCCGAGTTGCAGTGCTGCTTTATTTCCGATAAGATACGCTTCACGAGGATGGTTTGTGGCTGGGCGGCACCGAAGGGCTGCGCAGCCGCGGCACAACGGCAGGGAAAGAAGAATTTTAATCCTGACTCCAGGCGCAAAGTTCCCTGTCCGCTGAGTTCCTGATCTAACACGATGGTTACCCGAAAGATCGGCGATGTCTGCTGGTACGCCTACGACGCGGTGATTCGTACCTTTGTGAAGATCAGGATCAATCCCAACATCCTGAGTTTCGTCGGTTTTTCTATAAATCTGGTTGCCGCCTATCTGTTTGCTTATGGCTATTTTCGCTGGGCGGGCGTGACCATTATCCTGGGCGGGGTTTTTGACTTGACGGACGGCCCTGTGGCACGTCGGACGCGGCGAGTGACGCCGTTCGGGGGCTTTTTCGATTCGGTGCTGGACCGTTATTCCGATCTTTTTCTGCTGACCGGCCTCCTGGTGTATTACGGGCGGGTCAACCGGTTCATGTACGTCGTTGTGGTGGCGCTTGCCATGATCGGGTCAGTGATGACGAGCTACGCACGGGCGCGTGCGGAAAATTTGATTCCTTCGTGCAAAGTCGGCTTCCTTGAGCGGCCGGAGCGCGTAGTGCTGATTATTATCGGCGCGCTGTTTGACCGCATGGCACCCGTGCTGTGGGTGATTGTGGTTTTGTCAAATCTGACGGTGATCCACCGCGTCATTCACACCTACCATGAGGCACGAAGGCTGGAATCAGAGGCTGCGCCAGTCCCTGCAGCAGAAGAACTTTCCAAAACCCCTGCCACGCCCGTAGCCCAGTCTTGACACTAAATTGGATCGATCGATAACATGCAATACCTTGTGGCCCCAAAGGGCTTAAACCAGTTCTGATCCCCCTCCTGCCGATGACACATCAACTTCAACTGACGGATGCTGGGCGGATGTTTCGGGAAAACGAAATCCTCCTGACCGGTGGTAACGGCTTCCTGGGGAAGGTGGTTCTGGCGATGCTGCTGCACCGCTATCCAGACCTGAAGCATCTCCACCTGCTGCTACGCCCTGGTCGGGAACTTTCTGCAGTCGAGCGTTTCGAGTCCGATGTGATGAATTCGCCGGTGATGGCAGCGCTGATCGCGGAGAAAGGTGAAAAATTCGTCCGCGAAAAGATAACCGTCTGGGAAGGCAGACTCGATCGCCCCGGCTGCGGACTGGAAGCGGAAGCGTTTAGCGTGCTGGCAGGCCGCGTGCGCCTGATTATCAATTGCGCGGGCAACGTGGAGTTCTTCCCTCCGGTCGATGAATCGCTTCGGGCGAACGTTGACGGCGTGGAGAATGCTATCGCTCTGGCGCGACGCGCGGGTGCAAAGCTTCTTCATGTTTCCACGTGTTTCGTTTCAGGCGAAGCCAACGGGCTGATTGAAGAAACGGAGCCAATCCTTGGGTTCTACCCGCACCGGAAAGGCCCCGATGATCATTCCTTCGACGCAGCCGAAGAACTGGCCTACTGCCGGGAGCAGATCAGATTGATCACAGCGGCCGAGGGCGCGGACGAAGCCGGAAATCGGCTGCCACGATCAAAAGCAACAATCCAGAAGCTGGTGGCGCTGGGCAAGCGGCGCGCCGAACACTGGGGTTGGGTGAATACATACACGTACTCGAAAAGCCTGGGCGAACAGTTGATTGCCCGCCAAAAAGACATCGAATGGGCCATCGTGCGCCCGGCTATTGTCGAAAGCGCCCTGCGGTTCCCCTTCCCAGGCTGGATCGAGGGCGGAAGGACGGCGGCACCGCTCGTTCTGATGGCCATGGGGGGTTTAAGGCACTGGCCTGTGCGCCGCAATACTCCGCTGGAAGTTGTCCCTGTGGACCTCGTTGCGGCCGCGATCCTTATAGTAGCTGCTCTGCTGCTGGATGGCCGCGCTGAGAGCGTATATCAACTGGGCACTGCCGACGTCAATCCGATCCGCCTGGGGCCCCTGGTGAATCTGCTGCGTGAGGAAGCTCGAAAACGCGCAGGAAAGAACGGTGGCGGCCGCTTGCCAATCCCCATCGCTCGGTCACGGGGAGGTGCGCGTTTTATTTCCATCGAAGAATCGCGCGCGCGGCGACGGAAGCTCGAAAAGCGCATCCAGCGAGCGCAGGCCATTCTTGACCGCATGCATACAGCAATGAAAAGCGCCGGGCTGCCCGGTAGGGATTCGCTGGCGAGCCTGCAAAGCGCGCTGCGAACCCTGGGTCTGCGGGAACGCTTTCGGGAGCAGACGCTCGATCAGTACCTTCCGTTCATCCTGCATAATCGCTACGTTTTTGAATCGGAAAATATCAGGACCGCTTATCGGAAGATTTCTGAGAAAGACAGGATGCTGCTGCCATGGGACCCGGAAAAGATCCACTGGAAGAATTACTGGATTCATCATCAGATCGCAGGCATCGAAAAGTGGGTCCAACCAGAAGCCGTAAAGGAGTGGTCGTTTAAGATATAAGGAGGGAGCGTGCAACGTTGTCCTGAGGGGCCCGGTGGGGCTTACCGCCGGGCTAAGGACGGACTTCTATGCTTGATTGAGCAACGCCGGGATTCCTGGTTCCGAACGGCGGACAGAGACCCTGTCGATCGAATTTTTAAATGCCAACTACGCCACGACAAATCGACGCATCGCAGCTTGAAGATCAGATGCTGAAGATCGTACGCGATCTTCTGACCGAACTGGGATCAGTGCGGGCGGCGGAATCCGTCACGCTCAATTCGTCGCTCGAGCGCGACCTTGGCCTCGGCAGCCTGGAAATGGTCGAGTTGCTTGTGCGTACAGAGGCGCACTTCAACGTCCGCCTGCCCGACCACATTGCCGAAGAAGCTGACACGCCCGCCGAGTGGGTCCGAGCTATCGCGGGCGGCGAAGAGGAAGCTCCCGCCTCCTCGCGCTACACCATCAAACAGCCCGACCGCCTCGCTCCTCCTCCCCCTGAGTCGGCGCGAACGCTGATCGAAGTCCTGCGCAAGCACGCTGAAGTTGATCCTGAACGTGTCCAGGCGCACGTGCTCGAAGGTAATTCCGGCGAGGATATCAGTTACGGCAAGCTGCTGGCCTCGGCTTCGAATGTGGCGGCCGGTCTCGTTTCAGCCGGTCTTCGACGCAATGAAACTGTTGCCATCATGCTGCCCACTTCGCCGCAATTCTTCTACGCGTTCTTCGGCGTGATGCTGGCAGGCGGGATCGCCGTGCCCATTTATCCCCCGGCACGGCCTGATAAGATTGAAGAATACGTCCGGCGGCAGGTTGGAATTCTTCGCAATGCGGAGGTCCGTTTCCTGATCAGCTTTGAGGCCGCGCGGCGGGTTTCCGAGCTTCTTCGCCTCAACCTACCCAGCATGCTGGGCGTGACCACCGTTGAAGAGTTATCGGCAAGCGGTGCGCGGTTGCAACCAGGTGCCATTGATCCGGCCGAGGCCGCCTTCATCCAGTACACATCGGGAAGCACAGGCGATCCCAAAGGCGTGGTTCTGACGCAATCCAACCTGCTCGCGAACATCCGGGGCATCGGTTGGGCGGTGAACGTCCAGCCTTCGGACATCGTGGTAAGCTGGCTTCCGCTTTATCACGATATGGGCCTGATCGGTTCGTGGCTCTACAGCGTTTATTACGCCCTCCCCATCACGATCCTTTCGCCGCTGGCCTTTCTGAGCCGTCCGGAAAAGTGGCTTTGGGCGTTGCACGACTCCCGCGGGACGCTCTGCCCCGCGCCCAATTTTTCTTATGAGCTTTGTGCACGCAAAATTCCCGACAGTGCGATCGAAGGATTGGACCTGAGCGCCTGGCGGGTGGCAATTAATGCCGGTGAGGCGGTTCTTCCTGACACGCTCGAACGGTTTGAGCAGCGCTTCAAACCGTATGGCTTCCGGGCGGAGAGTTTTGTGCCCTGTTACGGGCTGGCGGAGTCGTCCGTGGCGCTTGCTTTCCCTCCCATAAATCGAAGGCCGGTGATTGACCGCATCCGCCGCGACGTTTTTGAATCCGAGGGCAGAGCTGTTCCGGCCGCTCCCGATGAGAAAAATGTCCTGCGTTTCGTGGCAAACGGCAGACCCCTGCCGAAGCACGAAATCAAGGTCATAGATGAAGAGGGCCGCGAACTGGGCGAGCGCATCCAGGGCAGGGTGCTTTTCCGCGGGCCCTCGAAGACCTCAGGCTACTTTCGCAATCCGAAGGCCACGGCCGCCGTTACAACTGAAGACGGCTGGATGGATTCGGGCGATCTCGGCTATTGGGCCAACGGCGAAATTCACATTACCGGACGTGCCAAGGATTTAATCATCAAGTCGGGAAGAAATATCGTCCCTCAGGAAGTGGAGATGGCCGCAGCGGAAGTTCCCGAAGTACGTCGTGGCTGTGTTGCGGCTTTCGGGAGGCGCGATCCTGAGCTTGGGACGGAGCAGCTGGTCGTTGTGGCTGAAACCCGCGTGGCCAATAAGGCAGACCTCGACCGTATTGAGGCTGAAATCGTTGAGCGAGTGGGTCTGGCGATCGGCATCCCGCCTGATAAAGTTGAACTAGTAGCGCCTCAAAGCATTCCCAAGACTTCCAGCGGGAAAATCCGGCGCAATGAAACAAGGCTGCTTTATGAGCGTGGTGAGCTGAAGCTCAACCGGCGGCCACCCTGGATGCAGATTTTGCGCCTGTGGTGGGAAAGCCTGGGCGCGTGGATCCGGCTGGAACTCGGTAACGGCGGCCGCTGGCTTTACAGAAAGTATGCGCAAACCTTGCTGAAAACTGTGGCAACCGCGGGTGGGCTGGCGGCGCGGATTGCCCCTGGCCAACGCAACAAAGGGAGAATCGTGCGGCTGAGCGCGAGAGTGCTTTTGCGGTTGCTGGGCCGCAAGGTCAGCTTCAAAGATGGCGGCCTGATCGAAATCGGACGGCCATCCGTGTTGATGGCCAATCGCGCCGGTTTATTTGATGCGCTGGTTTTGACGGCTGTCCTTCCAGTGCCCGTGCGCTTTGCGGATTCAGGGGCCCTCGATTTCCTTCCTGGAGTTGTGGCGTTCCTGCTGCGTCCCATTGTGCTGCCCGCGCTGCATGATGTGCCCATCCCGCCCGGCGGCACGCTGCGCCAGCGCATTCGCCGAGGGCTCGAAGAAGGGATTTCCATTGTAGTGCTTTCGGAAGGGCCTCCGACGGTGCCCGCGCATCTCAGCCGCTTCCGTCTGGACGCTCTTGATGCGGCTGTCCAGACTTCCAGTCCGATTTATCCTCTCGGAGTTCAGGGAACTTCTTCTATACTTTCACTGGGCAGGAAGATGTTCGGGAGCGGGGAAGCTTCGATCACGGTGGGCGTGCCTGTTGTTACTCAGATCAACGATGCGCGCGATCTGGTAGTCCTGCGGGAGCAGGTTCGCGACGCAATCGCGAAACTCTGCTCGTGATAAAGGAAAGGGGAAATCTGCAAGAAGCCTGAATATGGTCGCCGGCACGCTGGGAATCATCATCCGGTTTGTTATTTGCTTCCTGCTGGGATCTATACCCTTTGCGGTCCTGGCCATGCTGGGGACCGGCATCGATATCCGCAGCGTGGGTTCCGGTAATCCGGGCTTTAACAATGTTTTGCGCGTCAACAAATGGCGGGCTGTGATGACCCTGATCGGCGACATGGGCAAAGGCTATCTTGCCGTGTGGCTGGTCAGCCACGGCGCACCCGGCGCCCAACTCGGATGGTTGTTCGGCTTTGGAGCGATTCTGGGGCATTGCTTCTCGCCCTTTTTGAAGTTTAATGGCGGCAAGGGAATCGCCACTTCTGCGGGCGTGATGCTGCGGCTCTACCCGCTTTGGGCGGCCATCGCCATGGGGTTCTTCATTGTGATGCGTCTTGCGGGCAGCCGGCGAAAATGGCCGGAAGCCGGCGCGATGGCGTCGATGAGCACCTGGGTGCTGTTTACTATTTTGACGCTGGCTTTCGTCAGCTTGCGTGATGCGATTTACGCCGCATTGCTGACGTTGTTTCTTGGCTGGAGGCACCAGAAGAATTTCCGGAACCTTCTGGCCCGAAGAGAACTAACGCCAAGGGGCGCGGGTTCAGATGGCGCCGAAAGCAGCCCGAAATAAGTTCCCATAAGTTTGGCGGATGCTGCGCGGGGTAATGAGAGAGGGCACGGTTTCGAGTCTTGGCGAAAAGCGGATTGAAGCGGTCCTGTTGTTTTGCCGGACGTTGCCACGTCGCAACGACCGGGGCGAGAAAACATCGAAGTGAGGTGATCTGGCAAGTTGCTGAGAAACCCTGCGACATCGCCATCCCGAGGGCCTCGTCTTGTGATCGACCCGAGGAACCTGCTTATATTTTCGGTCGCTTGGGGAAAAGCAAAATTACCGGTTCCTTCGAAGTGGCGAGACCTGAGGCTTTTTCAGCAGTTTGCAAGCCGCAGCGCGGATAAATTCGGGTCCTTTTGCATGCAGGATCCGGGAATTCTAGGGAATCCGATTTTAAGCACCATCTGAACCGCGGGGCTTTCCCGGGACCATGAATACAAACCAGCCATTGGCTTTTTACGATTTTGACGGGACTCTGACTTCGGGAAATATCGTTCGGAGGTACGCCTTTTATACGCTGCATCAGCCGTCAAGGTTGAGAGCGACTTTAAAGTTTGCAAAGCTGCTGGCGAGCATTCCGTTCTGGCTGGCCATAGAGTCCAGATCGCGGCGGCGGTTCAATGAAATCTTTTTTCGCGAGTATCGCGGGATGAAGGAGGAGACTCTTCGCGGACTTTCGCAGCGGCTTTTCGATAAGGAAATCCTGCCCTCCATCTATCCGGACTCGCAAGCGCTCGTCGAAGAAGACCGCCGCCAGGGCTATCTGCCGGTGCTCGTGACCGGCGAACTGGACATCGCCCTGGACAGGGTCATTCAGTACTTTGGATTTCAGGACGTCATCTGCAATCATCTGATCTTTAAGGATGGCGTTGTCAGTGGAGAAGTCGAGCGCCCGCTGATTGCCGAAGAGGAAAAACCAGTCGCCATGGAGGTTCTGTGCCGCAAGTTCGGCACGGAAATGAAACTCTGCAAGGCCTATTCGGACAGTTTTTCGGACGTTCCCATGCTCGAGGCGGTAGGCTTTCCAGCCGCCGTAAATCCTGACCGCAGGCTCAGGCGCGTGGCAGTTGAACGCGGCTGGGCCATTCTGGACCTGAAGAGAGGCATTGATGTCAAACAACGCCGGGAACAATCACCCGGCAGGGTCGCCGGTGTTTGAGTTTGGCGATCCCACGCCAAACGCCGTAGGCCGAAACGCGCTCGTTTCACACGAAGGCACAGTGGTCCATCTGGACGGCAATTCTGCGCCTCGCCTGATGTGGTTTGGCGAGGACCTGCTCTCGGTGAAAATGCCTGCCGGCACGCGCGTGGTTTATCCCAATCCAACCATTCCTGGTCTTCCGGATCGCGAAGCCGGCATTCGCTACGCCATTGAGCATCCCGAGCAGATGGAGCCGCTCGCTGCTCTGCTGCGCCCTGGGATGAAAGTGACTATTGCCATCGATGATATTTCGCTCCCACTTCCTAAAATGAAGCGGCCGGACATCCGCGAGTCCGTCCTCATGATTGTGTTGAAATTACTCGCCGAGAAAGGCGTCGATGACTTTCACATTATCATTGCGACTTCGTACCATCGGCGCATGACGGCCGCGGAAATCCGGCGTGCGGTAGGCAACCACATCTTTTCGAGCTTTTATCCCGACAGGCTCTACAATCACGACGGCGAAGACCCCAACGGCATGGTGGAACTGGGGACTACCGACCACGGCGAGAAAGTCCGCATCAACCGCCGCGCTGCGGAGTCGGACCTGCTGATTTACGTGAACATTAATCTCGTTCCCATGGACGGAGGAAGCAAGTCCGTGGGCGTGGGCCTGTGCGATTATGCCTCATTGCAGGCCCATCACACGCCACAGGCGATTCTGGCCAGCAATTCTTACTTTGATCACACGCGGTCCGCCATGGCTTCCTCCTGCGACCGCATGATGGAAGTGATCAATCGGCATCTGAAGGTTTTTCACATCGAGACGGTCCTCAACAATCGGATGTTCGAGCCTGCCATGGCGTTTTTCACGAAGAATGAGGACCACTGGACGGGAGTTGACCGCACGTCGTTCGAGGCCACGCGCAAGGGGCTGGGAATGCTACCCCGCGCCGCGAAGCGGAAAGTGCTGTTTGCGATCCCTGCTCCGTACCAGATGATCGCCGTGCATGCCGGCGCCACGCATCCCACGCACGCCAAAACACTGGCCTACTGCTACGCGCAATATTGCTCGCCGCTCGATGGTCAATCCGACGTCGTGGTTTACGGTATTCCTTTCATTTCACCTTACAACGTGAACTCCATTTTGAATCCGCTGCTTGTGCAGGTGATGGCGCTCGGCTATTTCCACAACATGTATCGCGGCATGCCGGTGGTAAAGAAGAACGGCGTGCTGATCATCACGCACCCGCTTTACAATGAATTTGATCCGCTGCACCATCCGTCTTACATCGAGTTCTTCAACAGGATTCTGACGGAGACGCGTGATTCTCTTGTCTTGCAGCAGAAATATGAATCACAGTTCGCGCACGATCCCGACTACATCCGCATGTACCGGACCGGCCATGCCTATCACGGCGTCCATCCGTTCTACATGTGGTACTGGGGAGAAAACGGCCGCGTGCACGTGGGCAAGGTGATCGTGGTGGGTGCAGAATCAAAGCGCGCAGCGGAGATCATGGGATGGGAGACCGCCCCAACCATGAATGAGGCCCTTGAGATGGCGGAGAGCCACGTGGGCCGCAAACCGACCATCACGATGATGCACTTTGCGCCCATCCTGATGGCGGACGTGGAGGGAACGCCCGAGAGCATTTGACGGCCATGAAGACCATTCTTATTACCGGCGCGACAGGCTTTCTGGGCAAGCACCTTGTCCAACAACTCAAAGCCGATCAAGATTCCGCCCGGTTGCGTGTGTTCTGCCGGTCGCTATCGCCTTGGGAGCACGATTCTGATGTGGAGGTGGTCCACGGCGATATTGTGAACAGGGAACATGTGGAGCGCGCGGCACAGGGAGTTTCAGAAATTTACCACCTGGCAGGCATCGTTTCCCGCAATTCCAGAGACCATGAAATCCTTTACAAGACGCACATCGAAGGTACGCGAAACATCTGCGAAGCTGCGCTGAAGCACGGAGTTGATAAAGTTGTCGTCGTGTCGAGTTCAGGGACCATCGCGGTTGGAACAACGCCCACGGTTCATGACGAAAAATCCGGCTACAAGAATGATGTGGTGGCTGAATGGCCGTATTATCTGAGCAAGATTTTTCAGGAGAAGCTGGCGCTTGACTACCAGACCCGCACGGGTCTTAAGGTGGTCATTGTCAATCCCAGCCTTTTGCTGGGCGTTGGAGATGACCGCAATTCTTCCACTCGCGACGTTGCGCTGTTCCTTCAGGGTGAGATCAAGGTGATTCCCAAAGGTGGATTGAACTTTGTGGATGTCCGGGATGTTGCGCAAGGGCTAATTCTGGCGATGCGTTCCGGCCGCCCGGGTGAGCGTTACCTGATGGGTAACGTTAACTGGACCTTTCGGCAACTGATCGAGAAGGTGGCGGAAATCTCCGGCAAAAAGCCGCCCACGATGGAGCCGCACCCGGAGGTAACGTTGTGGGGTGCCCGCGCTCTGCGCGTGATATATCCATTGCTGGGCAAGAAGGTTGTGCTTGATGACGCTTCCGTAAAGATGTCCGCGTGCTACTGGTACTGCGATTCCACCAAGGCGCGCACCGAGCTTGGATTTGTGACCCGCGATCCGGAAGAAACTCTCAGGGAAACAGTTGAAGACGTCCATCTGCGTCTTTACCGGAGCGGGCAGCTTCGCCCTTCCGTATGAGCAAGCCGCGAAAGATTGCTGCCGTCGTCAATCCGCACTCGGCGGGAGGCCGGACTGCCCGCGAATGGCCGGAATTGGCCTCGCTCCTCGAAAGTCGTCTTGGCCCGGTCCTCACACGCTTTACGGACGACCATGGCGCGGGAATCGCCATCACGCGAGACTTGTTGCGCGAAGGGCATGACCTGATCATCGCAGTTGGCGGTGATGGGACGACCAATGAAGTCGCCAATGGATTTTTCGACCTGAACGAGATGATCAACCCGCAGGCGGCACTTGGAGTCTTGCCCCTCGGAACCGGCGGCGACTTTCGTCGCACCCTCGGAATTCCGACGCAACCTTCTGACGCGGTTGATATTCTTGCGACAGGCTCTGCCACGCCGATTGATGTCGGCCTCGCGCGCTTTCGTGCAAGGAACGGGCAGCCTGCAAGCCGCTATTTTGTCAATCTGGTCAGCTTCGGCATGGGGGGGCACGTCGCGGCACAATCGAGAAACTTCATGCGCCGGTTCGGCGGGAAGGCCGCATTCTTCTGGGCGACAGTCAAAACTTTTCTGAGTTATCGCGGTCGGAATGTCCGCTTGACGCTCGATGGAAGCGCGGATCCCCTATCCTGCTTCATCACCAACGTTGCCATTGGCAATGGTCAGTTCCATGGGGGAGGAATGTGGCCGTGCCCGTCGGCCGCGCCGAATGACGGCATCTTTGATGTGACCATCATTGACTATGCAGGAGCACTGAGATTGCTGGCCAGCATTTCAGTGCTTTACTCGGGCGAGGTTTATACTCATCCGCTGGTACGACATTTTGACGCCGGAAGAATTCTGGCCGAATCCAGCACTACCACCGAAATCGAGATTGATGGCGAGCCTTTAGGGACGCTGCCGCTGGAGGTCTCCATCCTGCCACGCCGACTCAAAGTCCTGGTGCCTCCGTCCAGCCCGTGGCTGGCTTCTACTTCGCCGGTCAGAACAGAATCCACAGTTGGCTAAAAAAATAGCCTGGGTTGCTTCTGCAACCCAGGCTGAGCCCCGAGTGCCGTGGGGAGGGGGACGCTGGCCTCGGGTCATCCGTCGTTTCCCTTCACTGAGGTATCGCCTTTGTGTGCCGAACGCTCCACCAGCCTCATCGCGTCCGGGGCGCTTCATGCCGCGCGGGGAAACAATCTCAATCTTTTGTCTGGCCGCTCCGTGGTCGCGATTTCTGGTTCCCTATTGCGCGTTACCTACACGCCGTACTTCCTTCACAACCAAGCGGCGACATCTGTTCTCTTAGCAAACGTTGTTCCAATCACAGAGGGGGTGCGTCTCGAAGCACCAAGTTGGGCCGTTGACCCAAGGGATTTCGCCCCATTTGCGCTCCTTGACGGCTTGCTGAAGGGGTCATAAGTTTCGCCACACTTCGGCACTGTTTGAAAATTCATTGAGCCCGCTCCAATTGCTGTTGTCCTTAACGCCTGTGCTTTGTGTGGCTTACAGGGCGCCCTGGCAAGTACATGGATTGTTATCACACACGAACGGCGCGTCATCCGGTTCTGCCGGCCCAGCAGCACGTTTGCCAGTCAAAATTCTCTTGGAAACCAAGGTTTACTCGCAGGTTAAGTATGAAATTTATACATATCCTTGGAACATTTTGCACACTATAAGCAATTCTTCGCGCAAAAATTACATCCAAGAGTTGCTTGCAGTTAGGCAGACATTGGCGCCTTTGTGAACAGAAGAACTTATGGCGGGCTCAAAAGCACCCAGACTCTGTGGACAATTTATTGTCCATTTATTGTCGTGGCCTTACTACGATAGTATTCGCCTGGTCTTCGCCACACACTTTTCTGGTTGGTGTTTTGGGGAGACACACCCGTTTTGGGCGCAGATCGAAAAGCCTCGCAATCCGGCCGAATTAATGTGCTCGGGAAGGGTTATCCGGCAGAGCCGGCGTGTTCCGTCGTAACTGAGCATCGGCAAAAACGAACCCGTCGCGTTCCACGATGATGCCTGTTGCAACATCTATTGGGGTCCTGAACATGGGGCCGGCAAAGGCAAACGTGTGGAATTCGCCGTTCTCGCCGCAAGGATCGACGCCAGATGGAAAGCTGGCAAGCATATTCGAATCGAAAATCCGGCCGGCAAAAGACCGGTCCAGTTTTTTAGGGTCAACGCATGTGACCAAGGCGCGGAGCCCGGAATCGATCATCTCACGTGCAAGCCGGTGAGTATTGAGTCCCCATAAAGGGAAAACAGGTTCGATTCCGGTTCCTGAGAGCTTTTCTTCGCGGTAGCGTCGAATGTCTTCGAGGAAGAGGTCTCCAAAAACGATATGAGTAATGCCTTCGCTCCGGGCGCGCTGGATGGCTGCTGCCATTGCGGCTTCATAGGCTGAATTGGGGCAGGGGTACGGAATCGGGACGGTAACGACCGGAAGACCGGCGCTTTCGGCCTGCGCGCGCAACAGTGTCTCGCGCACTGCGTGCATGGCAACGCGCTGATATTCGGCATTGACCGTCGTCAGCAAGGCCTCAACATCAAACTTGCCTTGCCTGCGGACTACATCAAGACACCATGCGCTGTCCTTTCCACTGCTCCAGGAGAGCCATGCCTTTTTACGTCCCATCAAAGAACCTCAGACTTGAAACAGTAACGTGAGAGCGTCAGGATTCGCAAGCATCATACTCCTCTGGCTTGGTGGGCTTCAGCGATCCCGAAACGCGAGCCATTGACGTCGAAGCAAAGATGGGCGGGCGAAATGGCAAGACTTGATCCTCCAGGTTTGGTGCGGGTAGGGCTGGCCTTGAGAGCCATCGGAGTCCATCTCCGGCTCCGGGCGGATTGATCTTTTGTTCGAACACTGCTTCCGGTTCTCGCGCCGAGTAACGCGCACTCCGTATATGTTGCGGCCGTTGCATCATGCCCGGTCAGTCTCTACCTGCCCCACACGGTCGCAGTTTCTTGACAGAACAGCAAATCCGCCTGACAATGTTTGTTACTTGCCGCGGTAGCTCAGGTGGTAGAGCGCAGCCCTGAAAAGGCTGGCGTCGGCGGTTCAACTCCGTCCCGCGGCACCATTCGTTTCAACAACTTACCGAAAAGCACCCTCAGCGCCGTGGGAACAGAAAGGAACAATAACCAATTTTCGCCCAGGAGCTGAGCCCGGCTGGGAAGATGGGTTGCTGCGTTTTGGGAACGATCGTCTCGATCAATTTCCGCTGCGCAGCAAGTTTGTTGAAAGTAGTCGCCTGCGCATACAAATCCAGCGTAATCGTGCTGGTTGAATGGCGAAGCGACTCTTGGACGGTTTTGACATCCACGCCTTCGGCAATGAACAAGGAAGCCAAGGTTCTTCGGAACGTATGCCACCCAACCTTGCCGGACACTCCTGCCGCCTTCGCTGCAGGCGTGAGATGGCGTTTGCGAAGCATGCTGGGGTTGAGCGGTTTCGTCCCGTTGAGCTTGGCACTTGCGAAGACCCAATCGTCGGGTTTGGAGTAGGGTGTTTTGAGCCTCCATTGGTGCAAAGCGTCTCCGAGTATCGGATCGAGCGCAACCGGCTTCTTTGAGGCCTTCGATTTGCAGGCGCCAACGACGCCATAAACTATGGCGCGTCTGACGTTGATTTGCGACCTCGCGAAGTCGATGTCCGCCCACTTGAGTGCCAACAGTTCGCTTATCCTCAGGTCCGTAAACGCTGCCAAAAATGCCATCGTACGCGCCGGCTCGCGGAGATTCGCGATGATTTTCCAAACCTGGTCCTTCGTGAGGATGGTAGGAATCACGTCGCTCGCCGCACTCTGGCGGACATACTTGATCGGGTTGGATTCTTCGGTCCTCGGAAGAAACCCGTACCGGATGGCATGACGGAACACGGCGCTCATAATGTTTCTGATCTTGGCCTTCGTTCCGTTCGAGGCTTTCAACGCATACAGCCAGTCCTCCACCGCTATCGAATGGATGTCCTGGAGCAAGTTAAGCATCCCATCGCGGCCTTATCCATCTTCGCAAATAACGACGGTACGTCACCGCAGTGGAATGAGCCTTCGGCACCCTTGCTTGGCTCACATCGTCGGGAAGCTCCCTCTGCTGATAGTGCGCAATCAATTGCCCGAACGTGATAGAACTGGTGAGAGTATTGGGAGCTTCCTTGTTGATTTCGAGACGCAGGCCATCCGCGGCCGTCCGTGCCAATGATTCGGTGGGAAACTGCAAGGTGGTACCGATCACTGTCTTCCTGTTGCGCTTCCGGCCATTGGGACCTGTTTCCCGCCATCTGAACACCCAAACGTCGGATTGCGGCTTCCTCCTTTCTCGGCTTAGACAGCCTTGCTGATACCGTTTCCGCTTGAACATTCAAATTCCTCCGTTCATGCGGACGGATTGGCGGTTTGAGTTTAGCCTACTCTTTAGTACTACTGTGTTAGAAACTACGATATCCTCCTTGCATGAGTGCCGACATGATGGGGCCAGGCGCACGACAGAAACGCCTTGCGGGTTATCTGAACGGCCTGGCGCAAGCCGCAGGGCATCGAGACCGGGAGGGGCCGCTGAAGGCTTATTGCACCGGCCTGCTGCTGCCTGGCGAGCGGAAGAGCGTGGAACCGATGGCGGCCCGTCTGTCGCCCTCGAACGTGTGGCGGACGCACCAGTCGCTGCACCACCTGGTGGCCGATGCTCCCTGGAGCGATGAAGCGGTGCTGCGGCGCGTTCGGGAATACGCCCTGGCCGCCATGACGGCGAAGGGGCCGGTGGTCGCCTGGGCGGTGGACGACACGGGACTGGTGAAGAAAGGCAGGCACTCGGTGGGCGTGGCGCGACAATATTGCGGGCAAGTGGGCAAGCAGGAGAATTGCCGCGTAGCGGTGGGTTTGTCGGTGACGACCGAGGCGGCCAGCCTGCCGGTGGCGTGGCGGCTCTATTGCCGGAAGGCTGGGCCGAGGACAAGGAGCGGCCGGTGTGCGAACAGGCGTGCCGGAGGGAATTCGCTTCGAGACCAAACCGGCCATCGCGCTGGGGGAGATTCGCTGGGCGATCGAAGAGGGAATTCCGCTGGCGCCGGTGGTTGCGGAGGCTGGCTATGGCAATGAGGCTTGGTTCCGCGAAGCGCTCACCGCGCTGGATCTGCCCTACGTGCTGGGCGTGAACCGCGCCACGACAGTCTGGAGGCCAGGCGAAGGACCACTGCCCCCAAAACCGTGGAGCGGGCGAGGGCAGCCTCCCAAGCGGTTGCGGCGGGACCGGAATCATCAGCCGGTTTCCGTTCTCTCGCTGGCTCAAGGATTGCCGGAGAAGGCGTGGAAAAATGTTGCTTGGCGGGAGGGCGTGAAGCGTCGGCTTCGTTCGAGGTTCGCCGCGCTCCGTGTTCGTCCGGCGCATCGGGACGAGAAGCGCACCGAGCCGCGTCCGGAAGAATGGCTGCTGATCGAGTGGCCGAAAGGAGAAGCCGAGGCGGTGAAGTATTGGCTGGCGACTTTGCCGGCGGAGACAAAACTCCGGGACTTGGTCCGGCTGGCCAAGCACCGTTGGATCATTGAGCGCGACTACGAAGAATTGAAGCAGGAATTGGGGCTGGGCCATTTCGAGGGCCGGGGCTGGCGAGGGTTTCATCATCATGCGACCTTGTGCATCGCGGCCTATGGGTTCCTGGTGGCGGAGCGAAGCCGTTTTTCCCCTCCGCCCGCGCCGGTCGACTGGAATTATCCTTCGCCGAAGCCCTGCCGGATTTCCGGCCGCGGGGTGCTGCCGGTCCGCACGGCGCGACACCATCCATGGGCGATCGCCACGCTGCACATGACCGTCGCCCAGGTTTTGCTGCGGCGGCTCAAGGGCTGCCCGTATTGCAGAACGCCATTGTTATAACACAGTCGTACCAGCAGGCACTTTTGAAGAAAAGAAAGCGGCGGATGACATCTTTTGGTCCCGTGCTCCGAGGCTTGAAGGTGACTTCCCGGCAGCTTGGAAGCATTCCTGGGTTTACGATTTTGAGACACTT